>BNJU01001220.1_pt1 | contig 243785 bp, 296 predicted proteins | sample 8539281 | NCBI WGS metagenome assembly BNJU01 (sample SAMD00202456, study PRJDB9452) | human saliva metagenome | isolation source: human saliva | place: Japan | reverse complement strand
AAAGAAAATGGACACCAGCAAGGTCAAGTCAACCACGTTCATGGTAAAGCCTGAAATCTCCTCAGGAATATCACAAGTCACTGGAATATTACTACGTTTAGCCTCCATCATACGAGCCGAAAGAAGACTACGTAAGGGCAAGGATTGAATATTTTCTAGCTTAGGATTATCAATGACACGGAAACGTTCAAACTCCTTGGCACTCTCTCTAAGAACATTCTGATACACCTGTTCAGCAAGGGCCTCCTCCTGGTCACGCACTTCCTCTGAAAATTGTTCCACAACCGTCTGATAAGACTGTCTGTATTGTAACAATTCATTGTAGAGAAGATCAATCTTTTGGTTGGCCTTGGTCAAACTATTCAAATGCCGTTTTTCCTCCATGGCCAAACTCTCTTCCAAATACTGCCTAGACAGTTGATTAAGATGAGCAACTAGGAAAATAAAGGCCACTGCAGACAAGAGAACCCCTAACATACGAAGTCTCAATTCCAAATCTAAAGAATAACCAGGTAACCAGTCATCTAAATTCATACTGAGAAAGATTCCCAATAAATAAGTAGCCATGGCTAAGGCAGCTCTTCTAGAAATCTGGAGATTATGAAAAGAGTCATCACTATAGACCTTCCAACGCTTCAAATCCAAGCCCAAGAAACGGTCAAAAACAAAATAAAGTGGCAAAATCAAACCGTAAGATAAGAGATAGAAAAGTGCATTAGACCCCACCTCAGCTACAGGGAGATTTAAGAGAAGGGGAATAAAGAAGAGTCCCAATAAACGATAAAGCAAATCTGATGTCACCACTGGAAACAAGGTATGAAAAGCATACTGCGTTACCGTCCAAGTCTTTCCTTTAGCCAGAATAGCCAAAACCATCAGAATAAAGACATCAGCAATCATGTTCATACTCTTAATATTATACTGAAGGACTACATCTAACAGGGCTAAGGTCAAGAAAACCGTCCAGGAGATACGAATATCTGTCATTCGTTTGAAAATAGCACAGTTTATCGTCAGCGTTAAAATAATCTGAATGGCTATAAAGGCATCTGTTTCATAGAGATTTAAAAAATTTATTCCCAAAAACGATTCAAACATCGAATCTCCTTTCTATATATTTTTTACAAGTTGTTTAGTATTCAAATTGCTGTCTATAGATGAACTTTTCATTCTTAAAGCTAAGTTTAGACTGAGGGTAACGCTCCATAATATCTTCGAGCTGTTCATTGATTGACAGATGATTCTCGTACGCCTTGTGAGGTGCCTCAGCACTGTCTTGCGAAAGGATTGTCTCTACAGAGAGGACCTGAACCTCACCACTTTGGTAATAAGACAGACGAACTAAGCTATTTTCTTGACCATGAGCTCTCAATAAGGCATTGTCCAAGAAGGTCGTTAGGACAGCTGATAAATCCACTATATCAATATGGGATGGGGATATAGGGTCTGGAACCTCCATGATAAAATCAATTCCAACAGCATGAAACTCCATATACTTACTCTCAATGACGGAACGTATCAATTGAGAAAGCAGGTTGGAAATATCTGGCATAACCTTGCTGAAGGGAACTTCTTCCTCAGATAGGTTTTGACTGTCTCCCTCTTGACTAGTAGCCAGAACAGTCTTAGCCTTCTTAGGTACAACTACCTTAGGCACTCCATCACGGTATAACTCCTGATAAAGATGGAGGATATGCCTACTAGATTCCTGTAAGCTCTGGAAATGACGTTCCTGCTCCTCTTTCAACTCCAGAAAAAGTTCATCCTTTATCCACTGATTGGCATAGGAAACAACGATAAAGAAGGCTCCTGTTGCCAATAGAACGACCAACTTAGCATAATTGTTAACCACTTCCACAGGCCAGATACTAGCAAAGTAAGGCATGAATTCATTTAAAAGCCCATATGAAAGAAAGGCAAAGCTAACCCCAATAACAATAGGGGTGAAGTGTATGCGCAAGCGCTCCTTTTCCTCGACCTGCAAATATTCATAACCAATAAAACGGTGAACCAAGAGGTAAATAGGATAGGTAACTACCACACAGATAAACTCCGTTAAAGATTCTGGAATACGGCTAGTCAAGTCGGCTCCCAAAAGTAAAGGAAAGACGATTAATGACAAGCCCCGTATAATGATATTGGTTGTTCCCCAGGCATAAAAGCTATTAAATACCGGCTCTATCCATGGCAAGTCTGGACGTTTGTAATAACTAAAACAAAATAATATGAGAGGATTAAGTAAAAATTTGAATCCCATAGGAAGAAGGGGAGTCAAAACAACTGACAAAAGACCACCTAATAAAAGTAGCCTCCAAGAAATCTTGACCCTACCAGCTGCATGAAACATCAGATAATTGACAAAGAAAATCAAGAGTGTGTCTATAGATACTAGCCAATGAAAATCTTTAAAAACAGCAAATAGCGATTCAATAATAGAAGTCATTCTTTTCCCCCTCTCCCTTTAATCTGATTTAAGAAACTTCCTCAAAAATCCCCTAGGAAGCCCTTTTTACAACACTACTCATTATATAGCTTTTTGTAAGTTTTCACAATAATTAATTTCTAATAAAGTCTATAATACCTCTAAGAATCCATTTATTTATAGAAGATAGACTCACTATTAAATTAAAGTTACAAATGTAACATAAAAAGTTGAGACAATTTTATCTCAACTTTTAGATTTTAAAATTACTTTTTTGAGACTTACTTTTAAGCCTAAGGTCTAGTCAGCCTTGTAGTAGAATTGCTTGGCGTCAGATTGTGCACTTCCTGATTGGGTCACCAGGATGCGGTCTTTGGTGTTATCTGAAGCATCGGGATAATTTCCTGACACATTCGGTAATGTCGTACCCTTAGGGATGAAATAGATTATTGCGCCATACATTCCTGTTCTTAGGCTCGCTCTTAGGTAGCCATTTTCCAGACTGGAATTAGCATTTTGAACCTCATAATCTGTTGGTGCAGTTACTTGATCCTTAGAAAATGTCAAACTACTACCATTCCCATTCTTCCAAGTCCCTTCGAGGCTTTGGAAGTTATTATCCTTGATAGCATTAACATCCATGCCTGTTTGTTCGGTCTTGGTTTCCGTTTTTGATTCTGTTTTGGCCTCTGATGAGCTTGATGATGACTCCGATGATTGTGAAGAACTTGAAGATTCTGAGCTATCAGACGTGCCAGTACTAGAGTAATGCTTGAGCAACTCTTGGTAAGCCTCTTGCATGTCATCTGGCGCTACCTTATAGGTCTGAACAGCCTTCTTATCATAATTGCCCTTCCAGTAGTTCGTCACATAATAAACGGTGCCATTAGAGCCTAGAACGATTTGGTAAGAATCCTTATCTTGGTCAACCAAATCCTTATAAAGCTTGTTGTAGCCATTATAATTGCCACCAGTTTTATCATCAGCTGAAAAGTCCTTAAAGAGGGCTTTTTGTTCAGCAGCATCGTCTTCATACATAGCATGTTTCTTATCCTTCAAGGTATAAAGACGGAAGGATGATGTTGGGCTATAGTCTGCGGTCTTACCACTATTGTCATTAATCCCTAAAGCAAAGGAATCAACCGTGTTTTTATAGTCCTTGAAATCATAGTTTGAGACTTCCTTACCATTGATGATACCACTCGGAACACCAGTAATATGTTCATAGCCATCCGCATTGATGAGATTAGCAAGGATGGTAATCGTTTGGCTGCTATCTTTTTCCTTAGGTGCCTTAAATGAAAGGAAGGTTGGACTACCATCATTGACCTTGGTAATACTGTCAAAGCTACTTTGAACTAAAACAGCATCCTTGGCATAATCAGACTGATAGAGCCATTTCCCAAAGGCTTCCGTGATGGACTTAATATCTTCAGTCGAATAGTCTGCAATATAAGTGGTTTCCTTATCACCATTGACATCCGTCTTAGTCTTGATATCTGCATTTGGCTTATTTGGATCGTTAGAAGACGACTCTGAGCTTGCATCGCTACCAGAGGATGAACTACTTGATTCCAAAATATCCTTAATAATGCTTTTAACTTGGCTACTTGAAGAACTAGACGAAGCCTCGCTAGACTCAACGACTTCAGAACCTCCCTCAACCTGAGTATAGGTGTTTGAGTCAGTCATTTCAACCTTTGCATCTCCTCCAGGCACCATACTTGGTGTGATACGGATAGTACCGTCTGAATTGCCGTTAGTTCCAGCCAACTTAAAGCTCAAAGAACGGTCTTCGCCGGCTTGGGCATTAGCCTGATAAGTATCACCTGTCTCAGTATTTTTGACTTCGTATTTGTCTCCCTTGATTTTACGAACTTCAAAACGCACCTTGTTCCCGGTGTTCTTATCGACAACGGTTGTGGCATAAACTCTTGAAGACGATGTAAAAGCCGTGCTCTGAGTGTATTTTCCAAGTACCATGAAGACCAAAAAGACAATCAAGGCCAAACCGATAAACTTTTTATGTTTAAACTGTTTCATGAGGTCCTCCTAGATAAATAGATAGCCAACAACATAGCCAAAGAGGGCGATACAAATCAAGAGCAAAATTTCTAAAACTAAAAACCAGCTAAACTTGAGATCACCCAAACCAACCTTAGACAAAACTTGTCTGAATTTAGAATTTTTCTGTCTGCTCAAACCACTAGAAAGAGCAAAACCAGTCTTAGCAGCTTCGGCAACTTCCTTATCACTTGGCTTGCGACCATACTGCACTTGGAAGTCAATCAGCCATTCATCATATTGTTGCATTTATTTCTCCTTCTTCTGAAGTGTGACGAAAAAGAGTAGGGCATAAACTAGGCAATGAAGTACCAAAGCCCACCATTGGCCCCAGAATTCACCTGTAGACCCTTGAAAGGCCTCCAACTGGCTCTTAGGAACAGGGACCCTGTACTTAGCCAAGCTAGATGGCAAGTCTGACAAGTCACTAGAAATCCCAAAAAGCTTGTGCCCATAACCTAGATAGATAAATTTTTGTACCCAATCAATCGCTTTTGGCAAAGATAGGATAGTTCCTGACAATGAAAATTGCATGATCCCCACAACAACTGCTAGGATAACAGAGGTAATCTCAGATTTGCCAACCAAGGCTGAGATAAAAAGGGCAATGAAATGCGAAGCCAAGAAAACCAGAAGCACTGTAATCCCAACTTCCCAACGGTAGGAACCAAAAATATGACCAGCGTCTGGAAATTCTTTGTCAAAGAACTTACTAAAAACAGAGTAAGATAGGATAAAGACAATAGTTTCCAAAACAGCAAAGAAGGCGTGAATCCCCATACTAGCCAAGGCAAAGGCCGAACGACTCAAACCTGAGAAAAAGTCACGGTTGAGGACCGAGCGTTCCTTAGAAATATAAATACTGTTTTGAACCACAATCAAGAGACTGGTTGAAAAAAGCAAGAGAAAGAGGGTCATTCGAGTTGTTTCGAAATCTTTCAAAAATCCCTTGTCCTGAATATAGAGGATTAAGCCTTCGAAAGCGACAATGCCCAGAAGAACCTTAACAAAATCCATGTAGTGATGTTTAAATTTATACCAACTTAATCGTAATGCTGCGTTCATAAGTCTCCCTAAATCTTGTAAATACGTGTTGAAGCATTGAGCTCTTGGTAGACATCTGCGATATTCATATCCATATATTTACGAATCATATAAGGATCGCTAGTCTTATATTCCAAAAGCAACTCTTCATAGGTCCCTGCAAATGTCGGACGTCCCTTAGACAAGAAGATAATCTTGTCAAAAATAGCCAAATTTTCTGTGTTGTGGGTAATAACCACAATAGACTTGTTAGCTGATTTAGCCAAGATTTTCAAGGTACGTAAGAGATTACGGTCACTAAGAGCATCCAAGCCTGAAGACGGCTCATCAAGGATAAAGTAGGGACTAGGGCTAAGAAGCTCGATACCAATGGAGACACGGCGTTTTTGCCCACCAGAAAGCTCTGAAATCTTCTTGTTTGCAAATTCCGTCAACCCTAAATCATCCATTATCCCTGCAATGCGATGCTTTTTAGTCAGCTTACCACTTCCTCTCAGATGATGGTCCGCATAAAAATCAAAGGTCTCAGATACCTTGAGGTACTCACGAAGAAGATTTTGTTGGGGCACATAGGACCAAGAGCGTGAACCAGCAGTCACAGGTTTGCCATTTTCTAAAATACGAAATTGTTGGCAGGTTGGTTTTAGCTGGCCAAGGAGAATCTCAGTTAAGGTTGTTTTCCCTGAACCAGAGGCACCCAAGATACCTACAACTTGGCCAGTTTCCATAGTAACATCCAAATCTGTAAAGAGCTGGTTATCATTTCCCTTATATTTGAAACAGATATGTTCAAATGTTAATTGATTGGTTTCCCATTAATATCTCCTAAGACATAAGTAACATCAAAGCCACAATTAGAATGGCTCCGATAATAAGAACGATGACATTGATATTGAAGAAGAGAATCAAGCTTAGTAGAATCACAAAGGCGAAGGCCGCAAAGAGGTAACTTTTAAGATATGACTCTTTAGTTTGAGTCACCGCAACAGGTTCAAAAGGGATTTCCTTTTTACCTGATACATTGCTAGTATCAGCGGCCGTCCCCTTCTCAACTTCCCAAGCCTTTCTCTGAGCCTGTCTAAGTTTTCGGTCGTATTGTAACTTCTCATGGTCTGAGAAAAAGATTGAGCGAATCGTGTAGAGCTCACTACGCAAACGCTCTCCCTCTTTATCCAAGGTACCATTTGTCCAGAGTTCCTCCAGCTCTTCACGTAAAAAGGAAAGTGCCACGAAACAATCTTGAGCCGACATCTCTGGAGAGATACGGTTACTGACCTCTCTTAAATAAGATACTTCCTGTCCTGTCTCTGTATCAATTGCTTTGTAGTAGTCTATCATGAGATGAATTTAGCAAAAATAGCTTGAAGTTCTGACAAGTCTTCCTTAACCACTTCTTGGGTTTGGTTGACTTGTGCGTTGACTGAAAAACGTGCCACAACAGTATTGCTTCGAGGATCAGACACTGTTACGGTAACAATTTGTTCCGAATCGAAGGCATAGGTGACTTGTGCCAAGAGCTCGCCTTTCTGGCGAGGTTGTGGCACTTGTCCTTCCACTTGTCCCAAAATCTTCACAGCAAATGGATTTTCATAATTTCCTTCTGTGATACGAAGCTTGAACTTACTCTGTCCATCCACGACCGCAAAGAGATCCTTGATCACTGCCAAAGGCAAGACCGAGTTACGTGGAACCACGACACTATTATAGTAGTCACCCACAAAGCTGTAGTTCTTGTTTGGATTTCTTGAAGAGCAGACCTATTCCCTGAGAGGTCACATCCTTGACAACTACTCTGTCTGTCTCAGTTGTCTTACCATCCTGGTGCTCAGAGAAGCTAACCTCGTTATTGACGATAAGGTCGGCCAAAATAGATGCCCCCTGTGCCACGATAGTGTCTGGATTAAGGTCAAACTTAGGTTCCAAACCACTCATCAAACGAATCATTTGACGAATCATTGGCATACGTGTTGAACCACCCACAAGGAGAATATGGTCAATCTCTTCCCATTTCAAGCCAGACGCTTGAAGGGTAGATTGTACCTTGATTTCAGTATCTTTGAGGAGGTCCAAGGTAATTTCATTGAAAATCGCTTGAGTAATCAAGACACCGTAACCTTGACCATTGACATAGTGCTCATAGAGAGCTTGGTCATTCACTGATAGACTAGTCTTAATCTGCTCAGCCTTGTATTGAAGTTGAATTTTTTCCTTCTCGGAAAGGTTAGTCATATTGACCCCTTGTTTTTCCAACTCCTGCATGATGTAGCCCACAAGGCGCTTATCAAAGTCAATCCCACCAAGGCGTGAATTCCCATCAGTTGCCAAAATATCATAGGCATGATCAGCCACGCGCATGATAGTAACATCAAAAGTTCCTCCACCAAGGTCAAAGACCAAGACATTTCCTTGGGCACTTTTAGTGTGGGCATAGGCAATGGCCGCAGCTGTAGGCTCATTGATAATACGCAAAACATTAAATCCTGCAATACGACCAGCATTCTTCGTTGCCGCACGTTGATCTGACGTAAAGTAGGCAGCACAGTGATGACAGCATCCTTGATACCGTCTGCTTGTCCCATCTCCTGACCAACGACATAGGCGCGTTTACGGAATTCGTTCAAAACCAAGGCCGAAAGAATAATAGAATTGACACGTGTGTGGTCTGGTGTATCACTAGCAATCGGACGCCCGATGTCACGTTTGAAGTCAAACTTAAAGTTTTCTGTACTTCCGATTTCTGTCCCACGCTCGATGGCTTCTTTACCAAAAGATACATGGTTTTGGCCACTAATATTTGAGAAGTAAACCGCTGAACGTAAGACCTGATCGTCATTCGTCCCCATCGGAATAATCTCTGGCACATCTTCACGAACAACAGCCATAACGGAATTCGTTGTTCCTAAATCAATACCAATCGCTTTTTTTCTCATAACAATTTCCCTTCTAGCCTCATTCCTCATTCCTCATTTTGAGTTTTCTTGGCTATAGCTCCAAACAGGCAGCCGCTTAGATTGTCTCCATTCATCGCTGTCACATAAAACTCCAAAAGAGTAAAGTTATTCCAGTCTAGTTTTTTTCACTATACTATATTATCACAAATAAAGAGACTATAAAATAGGAAAAAAGGGAGTAGGACCGAACAACTTTTTAAAAATTGTTCCTTGTCCCACTCCCTTGAGTCTCAATCAATCTGATAGACTGGATGAACTTAGAAATACAGGAGTATTATCCACTTAAAGTGTCATGCTTTATAGCAACTAAGATACTCCTACTTTCTAAAAAAAGCTGAGAATCTCACCTCAGCTTTCTTTGTTATAGTCAAAGCGAATGACTTGCTTCTTTGCATCTACGTGGGCGTGGACTCCAAAGGGAACAATCGCTCTTGGAGTTGCGTGTCCGACATTCAGATTATAGACAATTGGGATATTGCTATCAATGATATCCAATAGTGCCTCTTTATAGTCGTCATAGAAGGTTTCATCCATAGGTTTCCCGACCAAGAGTCCACTGACGACCTCAAATATCCCAGTTTCTTTTAAAGTTTGCAACATTTTTTTGAAATCATCAGGTTCAGGCTTTTCTTCACTTGTTTCTAGCAATAGAATCTTTCCTTCCCAGTCGGATAAGTCAGGGAAAAGTTTGTATTTTTGGCAGAGGTCTGTGCTATCTGCGTGTAGAGAGTTGTCAAAAATATCGTAGAGGGATTCGAGGCAACCGCCGAGGATTTCCCCCTCGAACTTAGCATTGCCTTGTAACAAGTCAAAACCTGTATTTGCATGGCTGACACGAGGTGTTCCCAAGGCTTTGGGACTAAAATCAGTCCGTTCCTCATACCAAACGTCACTAGGGCGAATTTCCGAGATTCTTCCCGTCTCAATCAATTCCTTGAAGTAGTGGAGGCTATATGGCAACATTTCTTTGTCTAACTCACAAATGTCTGCTAAAAATGATTGGCCGTAAAAAGTCTTGACCCCTAGCTTATGCAACATGAGGTGGTTCATGGTTGTATCCGAGAAACCGAGAAAAATCTTTGGTTTGATAACCTTTTGTAGTTGGTCATTTTCAAAGAGGTAGGGTAGCAAGCGATAGGTATCGTCTCCACCAATGGCACATAGAATCATGTCGATGCTATCATCAGAAAAGGCATGAATCAAATCCTCTGCACGAGCTTCAGGATGTTCTTTGATAAAATCTAAGCCTTTTAGTGAATGGGGCAAAAAGATAGGATTGAGTCCCAGGTCCTTGAGACGTTGAATACCCAAGTCCACTTCGTGCTTGACAAAGTCTTCACCGATAATTCCACTAGATAAGCTCACAATACCAATAGTAGAAACCATGTCTTGACCCTCCTGAAAATAGATTGAGCCTATCTTATCACAGGAGATGAGATAAAACAACAAGAATTAGAGTCAGAAGAAGACTTTTAGATCGAGAAAATAGTAAAAAAGCAACCGCTCGATGAGCTGCACCCCAAAAGTTAGACAGAAAAAATCTAACTTTCGGGGTGTTTTTATTATGAAATTGACTTATGAAGATAAGGTTCAAATCTATGAACTTAGAAACCAAGGATATAGCTTAGATCAGCTTTCAAATAAATTTGGGATAAACATTTCTAATCTTAGCTACATGATTAAATTGATTGATCGATACGGAATAGAAATCGCTAAAAAAGGAAAGAATCGTTACTACTCTCCTGAATTAAAACAAGAAATGATTGATAAAGTCCTATATAAAGGCTATTCTCAAGATAGAGTTTCTCTTGAATATGCTCTCCCAAATCGTGGGACGCTTCCTAACTGGCTCGCACACTATAAGAAAAACGGGTATACTATTGTTGAGAAAACAAGAGGAAGGTTATCTAAAATGGGACGTAAGCCAAAGAAAAAACTGGAAGAAATGACGGAACTAGAACGTCTTCAAGCAGAAAATGAGTACCTTAGAGCGGAGAATGCAGTTCTAAAAAAGTTGAGAGAACTCCGATTGAGGGAAGAAAAAGAGCAAGAAGAAAAGCGGAAATTGTCCGAGGATTGGTAACTGAGTTTTTCTTTAGATATGCTTCTAAAGATTATTAAGCTTGCTCGTTCAACCTATTATTACCACTTAAAACAGCTGGATCAAAATGATAAGGATTATGACATTAAAGCTGAAATTCAAGCCATTTTTACTGAGCATAAAGGAAATTACGGCTATCGTCGAATGACTCTTGAATTGAGAAATCGTGGCTTCATGGTAAATCATAAGAAAGTGCAACGTCTGATGAAGGTTCTTGGTTTAAGTGCTCGAATTCGTCGTAAACGTAAGTATTCTTCATATCAAGGAGAGGTTGGTAAGAAAGCAGAGAATCTCATTCAACGCCAGTTTGAAGCATCCAAACCAATGGAAAAGTGCTACACAGATGTGACAGAGTTTGCCATTCCAAATAGCACACAGAAATTGTATTTATCGCCTGTTTTAGATGGCTTTAACAGCGAAATTATTGCCTATAATCTCTCAACTTCACCAAACTTAGAACAAGTGAAAGCTATGTTAGACCAGGCCTTCACAGAGGAGCATTACGAAAATACAATTCTCCATAGTGACCAAGGTTGGCAATACCAACATCAGTATTATCATCAATTTTTAGAGGATAAAGGGATCCAACCGTCCATGTCACGTAAGGGAAATAGTCCAGACAATGGTATGATGGAGTCCTTCTTTGGCATTCTTAAGTCTGAGATGTTTTATGGTTATGAGAAGACGTTTCACTCACTCGAGCAATTGGAACAAGCTATTGTAGGCTATATTGATTATTACAACAACAAACGAATTAAGGTAAAATTAAAAGGACTCAGTCCTGTGCAATACAGAACTAAATCCTTTACTTAAATTATTTGTCTAACTTTTTGGGGTCAGTACACGATGTGGTTGCTTTTTATAGTAGTTGTATTCTTATAGAGCAGTAAGGAAAGTCAGTCCGCCAAGGATAACCCCGGCTGAGTTTGGAATGATTAGAACCCAGTCTTTCTTAGGCTCTTTTGTCCATCCATAAATGACCCAGATTAAGCAAGAGACAGCTGCTGATAAAGGTTGGAATGGTTGAGCTTTGTTCCCTTGTAAATTGGCAAAAATTTGAGGGATGTAGGCTATAAATACAATAATCCCGATAAAGGCACCAATTGAACCAACAACTTGATTAATTCTCTGTTTAGTCATATATATTTCTCCTTATTACTTTATTAGTATAACAGAAAAACAACTTGGATTCAAGGACAAAACCTCGGGATTCTAAGGAAAGACTTTACATTAGAACGTTTTTAGAAAATGTGGCAACATTTCTTTGTCTAACTCACAAATGTCTGCTAAAAATGATTGGCCGTAAAAAGTCTTGACCCCTAGCTTATGCAACATGAGGTGGTTCATGGTTGTATCCGAGAAACCGAGAAAAATCTTTGGTTTGATAACCTTTTGTAGTTGGTCATTTTCAAAGAGGTAGGGTAGCAAGCGATAGGTATCGTCTCCACCAATGGCACATAGAATCATGTCGATGCTATCATCAGAAAAGGCATGAATCAAATCCTCTGCACGAGCTTCAGGATGTTCTTTGATAAAATCTAAGCCTTTTAGCGAATGAGGTAAAAAGATAGGATTGAGTCCGAGGTCCTTGAGACGTTGAATACCCAAGTCCACTTCGTGCTTGACAAAGTCTTCACCGATAATTCCACTAGATAAGCTCACAATACCAATAGTAGAAACCATGTCTTGACCCTCCTGAAATAGATTGAGCCTATCTTATCACAGGAGATGAGATAAAACAATAGGTATTATATTAATCAGAGGTTCCCTCCACTAACTTAATTAATCGAACTCTCACCAACATAAATAATTTCTAAATTACCCAAGGAAACATCTCCTTTGATGTAGAAGTCCTTGCTAGTCAGGTTACTAGGATTTTCCTCATGCTGTACAGCTGAAAGAGAGTTATCCACATTCACATGTACTCGCCAATCACTGGGCACATAGAGACTAAGACTTCCAAGAGAAACGTCCACATCAAACTGGGCAGATGGCCCCTCAATGTGGCAATTATCCAAATAAACGGAAGCCTGTCCTAAACTAACATCCGCACTCCCATGCGTAAATTGCTGGTCATTGAGATATTTGGTCACTGCTGAAAAAGTGACATCAATATCATTTCCACCATTATTAGCGTCCGAACCAGTAGAACCCAGTCCAAAACGATTCTTTGTTTTACTAGAAGGATTGAAGAGAATGTTCAAGCCAATAACTGCAAGAATGGAAGAAAAGATAAGGACCGAATTAGATACTGGAAGAAAATGGAACTGTCCATTAAGTGAAAATAGAGCCACAATGCCATAGGCGAAACCAAGACCAAAATGTCGCTTCAAAAGACTAGAAAGGGACAAAATTGCCAATAAGACTACCCAGGCCAACATCCAAATACTAATTTCCCATTTTATAAAATAGTCTTGTACAATTACCAAAGCTGCCAAAGGATCAAGAGGATCCCAATTAATTTCTTTCTCATTATCTTACCTCATTTCGTTTAGTCGTTCTTTTAAAACTTGATAGTAGCGTCTTGATACATGGACCTGCTTGTGGGTCTGATAGAAATTCACCGTACTAGTCCCCGAAAAAGACTTCTCTAAAGAATAAATCTGCTTAGCATTAACAATCGTCGATTTGGAAATCCGACAAAAGGCAATCGGGAGCAACTCTTCTAATTCGTAGAGCTTTTGCTTCACCTCATAGGCCTCATCCTTGGTATGGCCAAAAATCTTTTCCCCGTCTGTTTCAAAAAAGAGAATATTTGCCAAATCCAGAAAATATTCGCTTCGATCCTTGTAAAAGGCTAAAGGAACTAACTTTTGCTTTAGAATAGATTCTTGGAGCTGGGCCAATTCCTGTGTTAACCGAGGAGCTCGAATCAAGATTTCAGGCTCATCCATGGATGGGTCCAATTCGATTCTAACTTTCATAATACTCCTTTCCTGTCCTTTTGATGCTTCCATTATAACAACTGCTTTACACAAAACAAGGCCTTTTAGGTAAGTGGCACGGTTTAGCCCCTAAGAGGTAATAACAGACAAACAAAAGAACCTGGCAATTGCCAAGTTCTTCATTTTTTAGTCTGGAGGACTAACCTCCTATTTGTAATCCGTTCAACAATGACTAGCTCTATGAGAGAGCATCTACTATTTCACAGTATTTTCACGACTCACATTTTGTGATTCGCCAGCCTTGCCATTGATACGGTAGTCGCTGTAGTTAGAACCATTGCTGCTAGAGTCACTATCATCACCAACATATTCTACATTACATGACCATGAAATTTTATCTTTGATATCTCCTGATGACTTGAATTTCGAATCATAACCATAGTAGAAATCATAAACGGCTGTGAAGGTCACCTTGAAGGTCTTCTCACCAGTCTGAACGACTTCTGTGACGTCAACGTCCGAGAAAGTAATACTATCAGCAGCACGGTTTTTAGCACCTGTAGTATTTTTATCAATATCAGCCGTTACATCCTTATACATGGTATCATCAGTACCATTAAGGAAAATATCGGATACACCATCTGGTGTCGTGTTGTGATTAGATGCGTAGCTACCAAATTTACCGTAAGCAGCGGTCAAAAGACGATCTGCCGTATCACGGTCAAGAACACCATCAGCATCAAGAGTAACCGTTTGGCCTTCAGAGATTTTCTTAATAGACAATGTCTCTGTTTTAATAGAGCTACCATCTTCGAAATTCTTCTTAACATAAACAGCTGATGAACCTGCTACTGCTACCTTGTTAACATCTAGTTTCCCTGAGTTAAGGGTTCCAACTTTGGTACCACCAACGTAGAGGTCTCCGTCCTTAAGATTAGACTTAACGGTAAAGCTAAGATACTCTACAGAAAGGTTGACTTCTGTTTTAGAGGTCACATTTTCCTCAGATGAGACAGTGATATCTTGGTCATTGACCTTACCAGAAGCCACAAAATTGTAAGTTCCTGGATAGAGATGGTTCAATTTAGCCGTGTAGTTATTGCCATCTGTAGTAGCATAAGAAACTCCGTTAATAGTCACATTCAAATCAGCTGTATTAACGGTTAAATCAACCGTTCCAGGATCTACCACGACTCTCCACTTAGGAAAAATAAGGAACTGACGTCCAACCTTTTGCATACGTTCGCCAGACAGGAGTTGGCTCTTGCTATAGGCTTGTGTACTTTTAGTGTCTGTGTACTTGACTTCGGATGTTTTAATTTCCTTTTTAGTATCAGACCATACTTGGTATTCCAAGCTATCTTTAAAACTCTTCTTAGCTGCTGCTTCATAACGCTCTGCTACTTGACCACGTGAGTAGTAGTAAGAACCAAAGCCGTAACCAGCAAGTGCCAAGACTGCTGCAACAACACCAGCAATAATCAAGATTTCTTCCCTTTAGCCATGGCTGGCTTGGCTGGTTTCGCAGCCTTACCATCTGAGATAAACTGATGGATGGTTGACACATCATAACCTGAAGACTTACCAAGTAAGAATTCCTCAGGGAGAGGCTGACGTCCAACATAGGTTTTAAAAGCCTTCATCCAGATGGCTTGTGCTTCTTTAGAAGCAGCCTCTGAATTTTCTTCAGCTTGACCTTGATCTGCTTGAGATACTGGTGCAAGCTCCTCAGTTTCTAAAGGAGTCGTTTCCTCTTCATCACCAAGCGGTACATCTTCAAACACTTCCTCGGCAACGTCATACTCATCAACTTCTTCTGTTGGTTCAGAAGGAGTGGCTGCTTGGTCCAAGCCCATTGCCGAAATGCCTTTAATAGCCTTTAAGTCAAAGTCTGCTTTCTGGCCTTCTTCAATCTCCAAAGCATGGGGCGGACGACCAACTGCCTTTTCAAATAAATCAATCCACTTTTCTTTTGTTGCCATAAAGACTCCTATAAACTTGCTTTTTCAAAAATCGTCAGAGGTTTACTTAGAATAGAAGACCTACTGTAAATGATGACATGATAGCAAATACGATTGCAAACAAGATTGACAAAATCACACCATTCAAAAGTGCTGCCAAAATCATTTGATAGAACTCATCAGCCTTCCACGCTGTTGTTACAGGAACAATTGTAAATAGATTAGCAATTGCAAATAAGAAGTAAACAACATAGAACAAGAATCCTGGGAAGGCAACAAGTCCAATAGCTCCCAACAAGATTGTTACAAGCAAGATTGGCAAGGCTAATGATGTCAAGCGACCAAAACGGTCAAAGCTATTCAAGAAAGTAGTCTCAGGGTCACGGAAGATGGCCTTACGTGTCACAAAACCTGCCAAGATAAAGGCAAAGATAAAGAGAAAGGCAGCTAGGATACTTGCGAAGAAGGCTCCAAAACCAATGCTAGATGTATGACTTGAAACTGGAGATGAGTAAGCATCTGTTCCATAAGAACCAAACATACTAGACAATGCATTTGTTGTTGATACAACTGGGCTAATAAATTTACGTGCCACAGCGCTCAAAATTGCAAAGAATGCAAGTCCAGTCAAGAGTGACAAGAAGATGTAGTTAAGCCAACCATTGTGCTTACCATAATCTGTCATGTCAGCTGGACGACGCCATGCATTAAGCAACCATGTCCAATAGTTTTTGAAAGTTGTCGCAAATGCTGATGGTTGTGCTGGAACAACTACAGCTTGGCCATTGATAAATTGAACATTTTGACCTGGTTGAAGAGGTTGACCGTTAGCAAAAGCTGCTTGCTGACCAGCTTGAGCATTCACAAAACCAGCTTGTGGTTGCGCTGCTTGATTTGGTACTCCTTGGACTGGAGCAGTTTGAGCCCCTGCAAAGGTTGGTTGTGCTTGAGCAGCCTGAGCATTTGCAAAAGGAGCTTGCGGTTGTGCTTCTTGTGCACCAGCGAAAGTCGGTTGTTGTTGCGCCTCTTGTGCACCAGCGAAAGTTGGTTGTGGCTGCGCCTCTTGTGCTGGTGTTTCTTTGGCACTAGCGAAAGCTGGTTGCGCTGGCGCTTCTTGTACTGGTGTTTCTTGAACATCAGCAAATGCTGGTTGTGCTGGTGCGTCATCTTGAAACTCACCAGCTGCTAGTGCTGCTGCAATTTCTTCTTCAGTCGCTGAACGACCATTGATGGCTTCAAAAAAATCTAACCAATCTGCTTTAGTCATAATAATCTCCTTAAAAATACATAGAATGACTTTATTTTATCACAAATAAAGCCATTAATAAATGTCATTTTTATTAGAAAAAGGTTCGGAACAGACTGTCCAAACCTTTTTATCTTCTTATTTATTTCTTTGGATAGATTTCTGAATCTGACGATCCAACTCTCGTTTTATATGAGGTTCTGGCGCAAAGCGCTCTTCCCAGTCACTCGGTTTAAGGATTTTATGAGTCACTGGATCAAAGTGAGCCTTGCCATCTGGGAAAATTTTACCCATATTAGCCTCATGAACGGTATCAAAGAAAGGCTTAGGATCCACCCCCATAAGAACAAATGAACCATAGGTCAAATAAAGCAAATCTGTCAAAGCATCCACTTGGCCAACCATAGTTGACTCTGGGTGCTCCTTAGAACTAACCTGAGCGCAGCCTTATCAAGAGCGGCATGTAGATCCAAAACAGCTTGTCCAAAGACACGCTTGTCCCCACCTGATGAAGCATAAAGGAATTCGACGATTTCTTCCAACTTGAAGTCCGAACGATGACTAGCTTCTTCTATACTATAGACACGAGGCATATCATTGGTAGAGCCATCCATCAAATGGTGGAAATCCTTAACCTTGTTAAAGTTGTCATCATCACTGGTGAATGAATTCTCTGTTTCAAAGTGAATCAAACCATAATGGGACAAGGCTTTTGCAATCCCGTTTTGGTTATTGGTATCAGTGACATGGGTAGCTTGGTCTTTCAGTTCGTCTTCACCATTTCCCATGGCAACACCAATACCAACACCAGATAGCATTTCTAGGTCATTTTCCGAATCTCCGAAGGCCATAACCTCGCTGAGTTCGAAACCAAAAACCTCACCTAGATGGGCAATTCCTTTAAGTTTAGACTGTCCAGCTGAAATGATATCAGCTGAATAAGGGCTCGAACGTGTAATCTTCACGTGTGGAAATTTTTCCTCGATAGCCTGGGTTTCACCCACTGTCGCTACCATAACCACCTGATAAACTGGCTCGCGCATGATAGTTTTAAGGGTCTCCATGCTTTGTGGCTTGAAACGACGAATTAAGGATTTGAAACTACGTTCCACCATCTTAGCCCAAGACTTTGGTACAATACGGCTTACCATTTGCCCAAACTTGCTAGTCCCCATACTGATGATATTGGAACCAACCAGTCCTGTGCTAGTCCCCAGAGAAATCTCTCTACGGTGCTTGGTAGCATAGCGGATCAAGTTGTAGATAGTTGATTTAGGGAGCTGGTTTTGATAGAGAACCTTGTCGTGGGTCAAGATATACTGACCATTATAAGTCACTGCAAAATCCAGACCCAGATTGTCCATGAAAGGCTGAACAAATCCTGGACCACGACCAGTTGCCAAACCAACTAAGATACCATCTTCCTTCATTTGACTGATGGCTTTTTGGTTGAACTAGACACGCGTTTTTCGGTCATTTAGAAAAAGTCCCATCAATATCAAAAAAAGACTGCTTTAATGGCCACCGAGCTCCCTCCTTCTAACATTTTATGCTAAAATAAATTATAACATAAATATGATAGTGAGTAGTATAAATGACAAAAAAATCCTAGTCCTTCACACTGGAGGGAACCATTTCCATGTCAGCGGATAATGATGGCAGGGTCAGCCAAAACGCTGATAATCCCATGAACCATGTGGGACTTGATTTAGATAATTTAGAACTAACCATTCTCGATTTTCTTAATATCCCTAGCCCACATATCACACCCTACCACATGCTGGATATTTACAAAAAAATCAAGGAAACAGCTGGTCAATATGATGGTGTGGTCATCACTCATGGGACAGATACCTTGGAAGAAACAGCCTACTTCCTAGATACCATGGCCGTCCCTGAGATTCCAATCGTTCTAACTGGTGCCATGCGTTCGTCAAACGAGCTAGGAAGCGACGGTGTCTATAACTATCTATCAGCCCTACGCGTTGCTAGCGACGACAAGGCCGCTGACAAAGGAATCCTGATCGTGATGAATGATGAAATCCATGCAGCCAAGTATGTGACTAAGACCCATACCACAAACGTGGCAACCTTCCACACGCCAACCCATGGTCCACTAGGCATCATCATGAAGCATGATATCCTCTGGTTCAAAACTGCTGAGCCTCGTGTTCGCTTTGACTTGGAACAAATTACAGGAACAGTACCAATCATAAAAGCCTATGCAGGGATGGGGATTGGAGATGGTATCATCAGTCTCCTGGACCCTGAAAAGATTGATGGGGTAGTTATCGAGGCACTAGGTGCTGGAAACCTCCCACCACTAGCAGCAGGAGAAATCACAAAGCTTATGGACAAAGGAGTCCCTGTTGTGCTCGTTTCCCGCTGTTTCAACGGTATCGCCGAACCTGTCTACGCCTATGAAGGGGGTGGGGTCAAACTCCAAGAAGCTGGTGTTATGTTTGTTAAAGAACTCAATGCACCAAAAGCTCGCCTCAAACTCCTCATCGCACTCAGTGCCGGACTCAAAGGTCAAGAATTGAAAGACTATATCGAGGGATAGAACATGAAACTTAGTATTGAAGCAACCGATAAATTGGAAAATAAAGATTTCCACTATGAGCTAACAGTCTCAAAAACACATATCGCCATGGTCTGTGGTACCGTGCTAGCCAGTCTAGCCCTGATTACATGGCTGAAGAAAAAATAAAAAAAGCTTGAAGCATCATCACTAGAAAGGTGACTGAACTGCTTCAGGCTTTTAGTTTTCTTCGTCAGGTCTATATTCAAGAATATCTCCTGGTTGGCAATCTAATTCCTTACAAATGGCGTCCAGTGTTGTAAAACGGATTGCCTTGGCCTTGCCTGTCTTAAGAACCGAGAGATTGGCTGGGGTAATGCCAATCCGTTCTGCCAGCTCACCCGAGCGCATCTTCTTCTTGGCAAGTTCAACGTCCAAATTGACAATAATCATAAGCCCCTCCTAAATCGTATACTCATTTTCCTCAGCAATGGCATTAGCCTTGGTCAAAATCATAGCGACAGCATAGAGGACAAAGCTAACTAGCAAATAACTGATGTTAAAGAAACTATAACTATGGTTGCCCGTTCCAAACGTAAAAATACCATTATTGATAAAGGTCCCAAGAACTAGCAAATGCGCTGACCAACGAACCAACTTAGCATTTTTAGTGATGAAAATATCAGAACGATAAAGGTTAATTAGAAAGGCACGTAGGCACAACAAGAAACCTATGTTGACTACCATACGAAGGAAATCAATGGTTGCTGCAAAAAGCGTCAGACTAGGACCCTTGCTTTTCACGGTAACTCCCGACCCAAAAAGCATACGCAAACCTTGTTGTAAGAGTCCTTCATGACCGCTCAAGATAAAGGCGTCATTAAGAATGGTAATAACAAGACTTAACAAGCCCGCAAAAAGGAGGACATTAACGAACAGGAGAACACTACGAAGTCGTTTTTGTTCTTGCGTCTCCTGACGATTTTTAGCACTTTTAGCCGATTTCCAACCATAATAACTAGAGCCAGCCAAGGCTAGGACGATTAAAAAATAGAATAAGATAGTTGTCATGTGTTACCTCGATTGTAAATACATTTTGATTTTTTGGGAGTATAGACTAGAAAAAGCCAAGATGCCTCTAGGAGCCCTTGACCTTATACTAAATCAGCAGCTAACTATTAACAGTATCAATTATATCGAATATCAATATAAAATACTAGTTTATAGATAAGATTTTACTACTTTTCAACTAAGATAAATTCAATTATTTGACAGCTGTTTGTCCCTTACGAAGACGGATAGCATCACAAGCTAGAGAGACCAAGAAGAGCCAAACTGATGTGCTGAAGTCCATTACTAGGTGATCTGTCGTTCCCAACTGCAAGAAGATATTCAAGGCTGATGGCACAAAGGTTAGAAGGGCAGCCTTTTTCAAGAAAAGAGAGAAATCTTCTGTCCAAAGTGCCTTCCAAGTAAAGTCTTTAAGCTCTTTATGAAGGAGCCAAATCAAGGCAAGATAGAATGCAAATTGTAGCTCTGCGACCAGCCAGTAACCCCAACCAGAAAGGTATTGAACCTCTGCACCTGGGAAAAGATTGGCCACATTCACAAAAGGAAGGATAAGTAAAGCAAGCATTGCAAGACCGTAGATTGCCATAAGAAGAATAAGAAGAGCGTTGATGATTAGTTTAAGTGTTTTCATGATAGGTTTTTCCTTTGTTAAATAGTTTTAGTAAATAATTTCTCTTTTTCGCGAATAAGATTGTCTTTATCGAAAATTTATTATCGTTTTTCGATAATTATATATTACACTCTTTATTTCTCCTTGTCAACACACTTTTATCGTTTTTCGATATTTTTATCTAAAAATCAAAAAAATAAAAACCAGTCAAGAAAATCTCAACTGGTTAGCTTACTTATGTTAATCGCCTAGACTGGTCAAGCTTCCGTCTAGACTTTTTATGAGTTTAAGAAGAGGGATTCTACGTTATGAAAAAAAGGAAAAAGGGATTTTGGAAAATGAGGGATGAAAGTTGTAGAATATGGGTAAATTTAGCCTCTTCCTAGCATCAATACTAGTTTTGATAAACCTTAAAGTCTTGAGGATGCTTCTGGAAATTTCGGTTGTAGGTTACTTTAATTTTTACTGTCATTGTTTTGTCCTCCTTTTTAGGAATGGTTTGGCCTAGCCAAAACGTTTTATTATCAAAACCTATCTCGTTTTGATGGTTTTATTATAGGTTGCCTAACTTAAAGAAAGCTTGTAATAAGCTTGAAGGGAACTTAAAACTCTCAGTGAGTTTACTGAGAGTTTTTCTGTCTAAAGCATGGATAAATAAGACCCAAGACCAGAGCCACCCAAACGGCATAGCGAATTGTCGCATGATAGCGGTAACTTTCAATAACCTTGGGTAGCTTTGTAAAGAGATAGGCAATGTAAGCAACTATGGAAAGAAAATACCCTTTAAAATTCCAGGACGAGCCTAAGATACTAAAATCTTCGAATAGGGGCACAAGCATCAGTACAGCCGTAAGCATACACCAGACCGGCAAAAGCGTTCTTTCCTTTTGATGCTGTATATGGATAATCAGTTGAGCTATAAAACCCGCGACGTACATAATCAGTAATATCGAACAAACTAGCGAGATAAGAAGTGAATAAAAATATAGGGTATGAAAGTCTGTCTTTCCTTCTATCAGCTTTGCCAATTCGGTAATAAACCAAATCAAGATGAAGGCGAAAAAATAAAACAGGAGACCTAACATCATAAGAAATAAAGGATGCAAGATAGCAAAAAAATCGATTTTTAACCGTTTCTTTTTCATGGGTTTCCTCCTCAATCAAACTCACCTTGGCTTCTCAAATGTGCTCCTAGCACCTGCCATTCAGGATTCTCTCGCCAGTTAGGGTCAGATACAATTTGGCTAGCCACCCGTCTGGCTTCCTCTAAGATATTGTAGTCTTCCACAATATCGGCCACCTGAAATTCAGGAATACCTGACTGACGTGTCCCAAAGATTTCACCTGAGCCACGCATTTTAAGATCCTCCTCAGCTAGAACAAAGCCATCCGTGGTCTCACACATGGCCTGCATGCGTTTTTTACCAGTATCATTTTTAGGATTAGCCACCAAAACACAGTAGGACTGCTTATCGCCACGACCTACACGCCCTCGAAGCTGGTGAAGCTGGCTAAGTCCAAAACGATCCGCATCCATAATGACCATAACTGTAGCATTTGGCACGTTAACACCTACTTCAATAACTGTAGTTGATACTAAAATCTGAGATTTTCTGTCCTTGAAATCTTGCATAATTTGGTCTTTTTCATCATTTTTCATACGACCGTGCATCAGAGCTACTGTAGCTGAATCCCCAAAGAACTCTGTGAGTTCCTGATGAAGGGCCACCGCATTTTTCAAATCAAGAGCCTCAGACTCTTCAATCAGAGGAGAAATAAAATAGACCTGAGCATCTTTTTCCAACTCCCCCTTAATCCAAGTCAATACAGTATCTAACTGCTCATGTTTGACCCAACGGGTAATGATGGGCTTACGTCCAGCTGGCATCTGGTCAATGATAGATACATCCATCTCCCCAAAGGCAGTGATTGCCAAAGTCCTAGGAATGGGTGTTGCCGTCATCATGAGGACATCAGGGTTGTCACCTTTCTCACGGAAAATACGACGTTGATTAACCCCAAATCGGTGCTGTTCATCAGTAATGACTAGCCCAAGACTATGATAAGTCACTGCATCTTGAATCAACGAGTGGGTTCCCACAATCATCTGAGCCTTCCCAGACTCGATTTTGGAAAGGGCTACTTTCTTATCCGCCGCCTTCATTCCAGAAGTTAGGAGCACTACCTCTAACTCAGGAAAGCCACTGTAAACTCTGATAATGCTGCTCTGCTAAGATTTCCGTCGGTACCATGAGGGCAGACTGAAATCCCGCCGTATAGGCCCCATACATAGCCAAGCTAGCGATAACTGTTTTCCCTGAGCCCACATCTCCTTGCAAGAGACGGTTCATATGAGCCCCAGATTTCATATCAGCTAGGATTTCCGATAAACTACGCTGTTGGGCCTCTGTTAAGGGGAATGGTAATGCTGCAATTTTGGCTTTGATTTTGGCTTCATCGTAAGCAATTGCTAGACCATTGGTTTCGGACTTATTTTCAGCCTTCAGCACCTGTAAATTCATCTGGAAATAAAAGAGCTCCTCAAACTTGGTCCTACGTAGAGCCTGCTCATATTCAGCCAAATCTTTCGGAAAATGCATGGCACGCACAGCCTCTTGACGTCCCATGAGACGGTACTTGTCCAGCAGCACCTGAGGGAGATTTTCCTCCAACAAATTAAGGGCCCCACTATCAAAAGCTGCCTTTATGGCCTTTATCAGTTGGGCCTGACTAACACCCTGGGCCACATGGTAGACTGGCTGCATATCGTCCTCAACTTGAGCCAGGACTTTCATACCAGTCACAGCAGACTTCTTCTGGTCCCATTTGCCAAAAATAGCCACTTCTGCCCCCATCTCAATCTTATCCACAAGATAAGGTTGGTTGAAGAAACTAATGGCAATCACAGCCTCTCCTTGCTTGATTTTAAAACTCAGACGATTCCGTTTAAAGCCATAATACTGCACATTGGCAGGCGTCACCACTGTTCCCGTAATAACAGCCTTTTCGCCATCCATCAGTTCAAAGATAGACTTACTCTTAAAATCCTCATATCGGAAAGGAAAATAAAGCAAGAGGTCCCCAACCGTATATAAATCTAATTTGGTAAATTTTTCAGCGGACTTAGGCCCAAAGCCTTTCAAATCCGCAATTGGTGAATCTAGTTGAATCATATCCTCTATCATTTCTATCGTGTTCTTCTTCCCGTGAAAAAGGAAGTCTTATCAGCTATTATAACACATGAAAATGGTCTTCACTAAAACCAAAAAATCCAGCATCAAACTGGATTTCTCTTTTTATTGATATTAATCATAGCTACGAGGTACACGGTCACTAAGTAAGCAAAGAACTTCGTAGTTGATAGTGCCACGTTTTTCAGCCACCTCTGTCGCAGTAATGCTTGCTCCCCCCATTTTCACCCATAAGAGTGACAGGAGTTCCTAGGGGATAAACCTTAGGAAGACGAACGGTAATCTGGTCCATAGACACACGCCCAACAATAGGACAAAGCTGTCCATCCACAATAACATGGAAACCTTGTAAATCTCTGGTCCAACCATCCGCATAGCCAATCGGAATGGTTCCAATAACCTCATCAGCTGTCGTCGTATAGGTTGCACCATAACCCACATCTTGACCTGCTGGCAGGACCTTAACATGAACAAGTGCAGTCTCCAAACTTAAAGCAGGACGAATGTTGTACGGAAGGTCTAAAGCACTGCCACTAGGATTGAGACCATAGATAACAACACCCAGACGTACCGCATTAAAAACTGTTTCTGCATGCCAGATACTCGTCGCAGAGTTGCTAGCGTGTACCAAGCGAGGACGGTCCACCAAGTTATTCACTAAGTCCGTGAAGAAGGCTAATTGACGCTTGAATTTACTATCATCTGCCTCATCAGCCGTTGCAAAATGGGTAAAAATACCTTCGACATCCGCACCAAGTGATTTAAGACCAGCAATCAAGCTATCCGCATCCTCTTGGCTACGCACCCCAATACGGCCCATACCTGAATCAACCTTAATATGACAGGTCAAACCAGTTAAATCAAGCCCTTGATCCTTAACCATTTCCAACCACTCTAGCGAAGCTACCGTCAGCGTGATGTTTTCTTGAATAGCCAAAGGAACCTCGTCTGGCAAAACTACTCCTAAAATAAGTATCGGTTGTTCTAAGCCAGCTTGACGAAGTTCAAGCGCCTCGTCTAGGTTGGAAACACAAAAACCATCCACCTGCTTAGATACATGCTTGGCCACTTCGACAGCGCCATGACCATAAGCATTGGCCTTAACAACTGCAAAAGTCTTTACCTGTTTAGGGATGTGACTAACCACTTGTTCAATATTTTCTGAAATTGCTGATAGATCAACCTTTGCCAAGGTTGGTCGATGTAAACTTGAAATCATAAGCTATCCTCTTCCAACATCTATCTCTTAGTTTTTTTCTAAAATGACACTTGCCTGAACAAAATCACCGCTATGGGAAATCGAGATAAAAACCTTGCCTTCAAAAGGTGATTGGGTCACCACTGGAGCTCCCTTGTCATTGGTCAATATTTCAATATCCTTAAAGCCAACTGCTCCAATACCAGTACCCCAAGCCTTTGAAAATGCTTCCTTACCGGCCCAGCGACCTGCTAAATAGGATATCTGACGATTGCCAGAAAGGGATTCAAAACGCTCCCACTCTTTTGGTGTCAATACCTTTTTTGCAAAACGTGGATTGCGGTCATAAGCCTTTTTAACAGCTGAAATTTCCTGCAAGTCTATACCATGTCCAAAAATCATAATTGTTACGAAAGTCGATTGTGGATTTCACGAATAAGACTATCTGTCTTATCCCAACCAAGACATGGATCTGTGATTGATTTACCGTAAACTTCAGGTGTGTCTTGACGACCATCCTCAAGGTAAGACTCAATCATAAAGCCACGCACGGTATCCGCGATACGCTCATCCCACTCACGGTTAAGAAGGACTTCACGCACAATGCGAACTTGTTCCATGAAGTTTTTACCAGAGTTATCATGGTTTGTATCAACAAGAATAAATGGGTTTTCCAAATTAAATGCACTATACTTGTCCAAAGCCTTAACCAAGTCTTCGAAATGGTAGTTGACAATGTTCTGACTATTTTCATTGTTGGCACCACGCAAGATAGCGTGAGCGAGTGGGTTACCATCTGTTTTAACTTCAGCGCCATTGTAAAGGAAATGCTGTTGGTTCTGCGCAGCATAGATACCATTAAACATGACATTCAAATTCCCTGACGTTGGGTTCTTCAAACCAATTGGCACATCAATACCTGAAGCTACAAAGCGGTGTTCTTGGTCCTCAACCGAACGTGCTCCAACAGCGTGGTAGCTAAGCAAATCATCAAAGAAGGAAAGATTTGACGGATAAAGCATCTCATCAGCGATTGGGAGGCCTGTTTCAGTAATAATACGTGACTGAAGGTGGCGAACCGCCTTAACCCCAGCAAGAAGGTCTACATCACCCTCTGCATCTGGCTGGTGGATAAGCCCCTTATAACCGTCCCCATTAGTACGTGGTTTAGCTGTATAAACACGCATAACAATAAAGATTTTGTCCTTCACTTCTTCCTGAAGTTTGGCCAAACGGTGAGCATAGTCAAGAACGGCTTCTTCATTATCAGATGAACATGGACCAATAACCAAGAGAATACGTTTGTCCTCACCCTTGATAATTTTTGCCAAGGCCTCATCATTAGCCTGTTTAGTTACTAGTGCGTCTCCCGTAAGAGCATGCAATTTCCTTACTTCCGCTACATCAATCAGCGGACTATTTTGATGAATTCCCATCTATTTCCCTCTCTTTGTGAAAAGAGAGCGAACCGCTTGGTCATCCAAACGGTTCACTCCCCATATATGGTTTCTGTTACCTTATTATTTTGACAAAGTATCGTGGATTTCACGAATCAATTCTTCTGTCTTATCCCAACCAAGACATGGGTCAGTGATTGATTTACCATAGACATCTGGTGCATCTTGACGACCATCTTCAAGGTAAGATTCAATCATGAAACCACGTGCAACTTTGTTGATTTTTTCATTCCAGTCACGGTTAATCAAGGTTTGGCGAACGATACGGATTTGTTCCAAGTAACGTTTACCTGAGTTATCATGGTTTGTATCAATAACGATGAATGGATTCTCAAGGCCCATTTGTTCATAGTGTTCAATTGTTTCAAGCACATCATCATAGTAGAAGTTAGGTACGTTTTTACCATATTCATTCGTTGAACCACGAAGAATAACGTGTGCCAATGGGTTCCCTGGAGTTTCAACTTCTTCACCGTTAAAGAGGAAGTTTTGTTTGTTTTGTGCGGCGTAGATACCGTTAAACATCACGTTAAGGTTCCCTGATGTTGGATTCTTCATACCAGTTGGAACATCAATACCTGACGCAACAAAACGGTGTTGTTGGTCTTCTACAGAACGTGCACCAACGGCAATGTATGACACAAGGTCATCTACCAAAGGAAGATTTTCTGGGTAAAGCATTTCGTCAGCAGTTGTGATACCAGTTTCAGTGATAACACGGTAGTGAAGGTTACGCACAGCCTTGATACCGTTAATTAGGTTTGGTTTCCCCTTCAGCATCAGGTTGGTGTACAAGTCCTTTATAGCCATCACCATTTGTACGAGGTTTAGCTGTATAGACACGCATAACCATAAAGACTTTATCTTTAACTTCTTCTTGAAGTTTAGCCAAACGGTGAGCATAATCAAGAACAGCTTCTTCATTATCAGATGAACATGGACCAATAACCAAAAGCGTACGGTCATCTTCACCCTTGATGATTGCTTCAAGCTCTTTATCACGAGCTTGTTTCTTGGCAAGGGCTTCACCTGTTAATGTAGTTGATTCTTTAACTGCATCAAAATCAATTTTTTCACTTACTGCTTTAAAAACCATAATAATTACCTATTTTTTTCCTAAAATTGTTTACGACCGTGACAATTTTTAAATTTCTTACCAGAGCCACATGGACAGAAGTCATTACGACCAACCTTACTAAAGTCAATTTCTTGACCATTAGCATCTGCTTGGTGGGCCTGGATATTGCCTGTTGCTGTTGTCGAAACACGTTCATTCACATTTTCACGAGATTGCTCATGAATTTGTGCTTCATCATTGTACGTGTCACATCATATTCAATTGCCCCAATCATATCTTGGAACATCTTGAACCCTTCAGATTGATACTCAACGATTGGGTTGTTTTGTGCATAACCACGCAAACCAACGGCATTACGTAATTGATCTAGAGCATCGATGTGGTCCGTCCACTTGTTATCAACAACCATCAAAATCAAGACTTTTTGGAATTCACGGATAGCTTCCTCTGAACGCAATTTCTTGATTTGACGAGCATAAACATCATCTGCTAACTCATTCAAGTAAACTTTAATAGCGTCATAATTAACACTACGTTTCGTTACCTCTCCCACTTCTTGTAAATCTTCAAGTGAGATGGCATTCTCAGGAACCAAGGCCTGACGAGCAAAGTTCAAGATACCTTTAAGAGCTTCCTCTTGATCATTGCGGCTGTGACCATCTACCGTACGGTTAATCGTACGCTTAATCATAGCCTTAATCTCAGGTTCAAGGTCACGTTCCGCTGTGATAACATCATAACGCTCAGCGTAGATGATTTCACGTTGTTCACGCATAACGTCATCGTACTGAAGGACTTGTTTACGAGTATCGTAGTTATTTCCTTCGACACGTTTTTGAGCCGCTTCCACTTGGCGTGTCAACATACGTGATTTGATAACAATATCTTCATCATCAGCATTCAAACGTTCCAAGACTTGTTTGATACGATCAGAACCGAAACGACGCATCAATTCGTCTTCAAGTGAAAGATAGAATTGAGATTCTCCTGGGTCCCCTTGACGTCCCGCACGACCACGCAACTGGTTATCGATACGACGGCTTTCGTGACGCTCTGTACCAATGACACAGAGTCCACCAAGGTCAAGAACCCCTTCACCAAGTTTGATGTCGGTACCACGACCGGCCATGTTGGTCGCAATTGTAACGGCACCACGTTGACCCGCATTCATGATAATATGCGCTTCTTTTTCGTGGTTCTTGGCATTAAGCACTTCATGAGGAATACCTGCTTCAACCAACATCTTAGAAATCAAGTCAGATGTTTCAACGGCAACCGTACCAACAAGGACTGGCTGCCCCTTTTCATAACGACGTTTAACATCTTGTACCACAGCGCGGAATTTAGCATCCAAGGTAGGGTAAAGAAGGTCATCATGGTCAATACGTTGAATTGGACGGTTGGTTGGAATCGGAATGATTCGCATGTTATAAATTTCACGGAATTCATCTTCCTCAGTTTTACCAGTACCAGTCATCCCTGACAATTTCTTGTACATACGGAACATATTTTGGTAAGTGATTGAGGCAGATGTCTTCGTTTCTTCTTGAACTGGCACACCTTCTTTTGCCTCAATGGCTTGGTGGAGTCCATCTGAGAAACGACGACCTTCCATAGTACGACCTGTAAATTGGTCAACGATAAGGATTTCTTGCTCAGGACTGACCACATAGTCGATATCATGCAACATGATGTAGTTGGCACGAAGGGCGTTGTCAATATAGTGAGTCAAGGCAACATTGTCAATATCGTACAAGTTATCCAAGTTGAAGAATTCTTCAGCCTTGTCAATACCTGAGTCATTCAAACCAATCGTTTTCGTTGGAATATCAATAGCATAATCATCTTCTGTTAATGTCTTAACAAAAGCATCCGCACGATGATACAACTGATTAGTTTCTGAACTTACAGGACCTGATACAATCAATGGCGTACGAGCTTCATCGATAAGAACCGAGTCAACCTCATCGACCAAAGCATAGTTCAATGGGCGTTGTACCATGTTTTCCTTACGAACAACCATGTTATCACGAAGATAGTCGAAACCTACCTCTGAGTTGGTTGAGTAAGTGATGTCACAGTTGTAAGCTTCACGTTTTTCAGCTGGTGATTTGGCAGAAAGGTTAATCCCTACTGACAAACCAAGCCAACTATAAAGCTCACCCATTTCAGTCGCATCACGCTCTGAAAGGTATTCGTTAACGGTGATAACGTGCACACCTTCACCTGAAATAGCATTTAGGTAAACAGGCATTGTCGCAGTCAGGGTTTTCCCTTCTCCTGTACGCATCTCTGGGACGTCACCATGGTGAAGAACGATACCACCCATGATTTGCACACGATATGGGAAAAGTCCAAGGACACGTTTTGCCCCTTCACGAACAACTGCAAATGCCTCTGGCAAGAGTTGGTCTAGGCTTTCTCCGTTTTGATATCGTTTTTTAAATTCTTCTGTTTTTGCCTGAAGTTCTTCATCTGAAAGAGCCGCCATTGCATCAGCATAGCTCTCGACTTTCTTGGCAGTTTTTTCTAGTTTCTTAATTTCGCCTTTATCATTTTCAATGATTTTGCGTAATATATTTGCCATCTTTTTTCCTTTCGACAGTCTTTATCTCCATATTTTACCACAAAAGCCCCCTTTAAACAAGAAATCACTCAAGGATTGACAAAGAAAAAAGCCCTAGTTTAAGGGCTTTCACAATGGATTCGCAAATAAAGTAAAACTTTTTTATTAGATTCACTGAAAATATCGACAATAATACTTTATGCCTACTTCTCAGAGTTTTCTTGGCTTTCTAGGATATCCTCAAAATCATGCAAGAGATTTTCAAAAGCCTGCTCGAAGAAAGCATGGTCGGTGCTACTATAGGCCTTCATTATCATAGGACTAGCTTCAAAATCAACGTAGAATTGATAGTCCAAGACACCATTTTTCCAGTAAAATTTGATGCTAGGGGAAGCTGTTTTTTCACCACACATACCAGGAATTGCCCGTTGTAAGCCATAAATGTGGTCGCCATAGTCTTTCAGACGATAATAAGCTCTCTCAAAATAATAGGATTTGCCGATTTCAATACGCTCAAATAGTGCCGCTAAAACTTTTTCATTACTCATACTTAAGCCTCGTTAGGGTGACTGACAATCATCTCCAATTGTCCATCAATTTCCCAATCTGTCACATCATTTGGAAGAATAAAATGATCACCTTTTTTTAGACAATAAATGCGTGAATCGATAGTCATGGTCCCATTGCCAGAAAGTACTGAACAAAGCAAATAAGGAGCTGATTGCTTGAAGTCAACCAAGCCACTGAGTTTCCATTTATACACAGTAAAAAAGGAGTTTGATGTCAAACAAGTCGACTCTAATTGCAAGGTCTTAACAGTTGCTGGGACACTATTTTCAGGATTCCCTAGATTCAAGACATCAAGAGACTGTTGAATATGAAGTTCACGTTTATTGCCCTGATTATCCCTACGATCAAAATCATATACACGGTAAGTAGTATCACTAGATTGTTGAGTCTCTAAGATAAGGATACCTGGACCAATAGCATGCATGGTACCGCTTGGTACAAAGAAAAAGTCACCTTTCTTAACAGGAGTTTTCGACAAAAGTCCATCCCAATCACCTGCCTCAATCAAGGATGCCAGCTCTTCCTTTGTCTTAGCCTTGTGACCATAAATAATTTCTGCACCCTCTTCAGCATCAATAATATACCAACATTCTGTCTTTCCTAGCTCACCTTCATGCTCTAGTCCATAAGCATCATCAGGGTGTACTTGTACTGAGAGCCAGTCATTAGCGTCCAAAATCTTTGTCAACAAAGGAAAAACACTAGTCTTGGGATTTCCAAAAAGTTCCGGTTTATCCTTGTAAAGCTCTGCCAGGTGGAAACCAGCATACTTTCCGTTTTTGACATAGGATACACCATTAGGATGGGCAGAAATTGCCCAGTATTCACCAGTGTGTTCACTGGGAATATCGTAACCAAACTCTGTCTTGAGGCGATTACCTCCCCAGATTTTCTCATGCATTGGTGAATCTAAAAATAAAGGTTCCATTACACCCTCCTGTATAGAGCAAAACGCCTTAAGATTATCTCTTAAAGCGATTTTACATATTTTGTTTATTTGTTTGCATGCTTATCAGCTACGTATTTAGCAAGTGCAAAGTTACCAAGCGTTGCAGAACCATTACCTGAAACAGCGGGTGTCACAATATACTCATTTACATCTGGTACTGGAAGGTAACCATTCAAAAGAGCTGTGAATTTTTCACGAACACGACGAAGCATGTGTTCTTGCCCCATAACACCACCACCAAAGACGATAACTTCTGGACGGTAGAGCACAGTTGCCTGGACAGCAGCTTGAGCAATGTAGTAAGCTTGAACATCCCAAACCTCAGAATTTTGCTCAATCAATTCGCCACGAATACCTGTACGGGCTTCAAGTGATGGACCAGCAGCCAAACCTTCCAAACATCCGCGGTGGAATGGACAAGTTCCGTTAAATTCATTGGAAACATCATTTGGGTGAAGAGGTACATATACGTGACCAGCTTCAGTGTGACCCATACCACCAATGAACTCACCATTTTGAATAGCACCGGCTCCAATACCAGTTCCGATAGTGTAGTAAACAAGACTCTTAACACCTTTACGAACAAGTGTCTCACCATAAGCAGATGAGTTAACATCAGTCGTAAAGTAGAAAGGAATATTAAACTCTTTAGCAATCAAACCAAGAAGGTCGACATTTGACCAATGTGGTTTCGGTGTTGAAGTCACAAAACCATATGTTTCAGAGTTTGGATCAACATCAATTGGTCCAAATGAACCAATTGCAATTCCAGCCAATTGATCTTCATAACGTTTGAAAAATTCAATCGTACGGTCAATTGTTTCGTAAGGTGTAGTTGTTGGGAATTGAGTTTTTTCAACGACTTGGAAATTTTCATCACCAACAGCACAAACAAATTTTGTACCACCAGCTTCCAAGCTTCCGTAAAGTTTAGCCATAGGTAAAGCTATCTCCTTTTATGATCAATAATAACTATTTATACTATTATAAATAAAAGCTAGGCAAAAGACAATCTAAATGAGACCTTGTTTAAGGAGGTACAGACTACTCTGCTTCATACTTTTCTTTATGAGCCATTTAACTAAAAAAGCCGAATTGGCTTCGACTTTTCTAGCTTATTATTTAACTGCGATGAAGTCTGCACCTTCAGCAACTGAACCAGTCGCTACTGATGAAACATCTTCGAAGTCTGCAGTGTTTGTAACGATAACCATAGTTGTATCGTCAAGACCTGCTTCAGTGATTACTGAGCTATCGAAGGTAGCCAAGACATCACCTTTTTTAATACGTTGATTTGCTTGAACTTTAGCATCAAATCCTTTACCGTCAAGTGAGACAGTGTCGATACCGATGTGGATAAGCACTTCAGCACCTTTATCAGATTTAAGACCGTAAGCGTGACCTGTTGGGAAGGCGATTTGCACTTCACCATCAAATGGTGCGACTACTTGGTTTCCTGAAGGTTTAATAGCGGCACCTTTACCCATAGCTCCTGATGAGAAGACTGGGTCATTAACATTTTCCAAAGCTACAACTTCACCTTAAGTGGTGCAGCGATTGTTTCGGCTTGCAATGCAACTGGAGCTGATTCTGCAGATGCAATATCTTCAGCAACAACTTCTTTTTGAGCTTCAACTTCTTCCTCTTTGTAACCGAAGATCCAAGTAAGAGCAAAACCAAGAGCAAGTGTTACAAGTACCATGATCACATACTTAAGCACTTGACCGTTAAGGTAAAGAAGAGTACCAGGAACGATTGTTACACCAAATCCTGTACCAGCGAGGTTAAGGATTGAGGCCAACCAACCACCAGCAGCACCAGCGATAAGACCCATGATAAATGGTTTACCGAAACGAAGGTTAACCCCGAAGATAGCTGGTTCAGTGATACCAAGTACCGCTGAAAGAGTTGCAGGGAAAGCAAGTGCTTTCAATTTAGCATCTTTAGTTTTAACACCCACTGCAAGTGTCGCACCAGCTTGGGCAGTCATAGCAGCTGTGATGATAGCGTTAAGTGGGTCTTTACCAGTATTAGCAATGAGGTTAGCTTCAAGCAAGTTAAAGACGTGGTGAACCCCTGTAACGACGATAACTTGGTGAACTCCACCAAGAACAAGACCAGCAAGACCAAATGGCAAGTTAAGAATCCATTCTGTAGCAGCAAGAACATAGCTTTCAACAGTATGGAAGACAGGACCAATGATAAAGAGGGCCAAAGCTGACATTACTGCGAAGACGATAAGTGGACGCAAGAGAAGGTCAAGAACGTCTGGAACCCATTTACGAACCCATTGCTCGAACTTAGCACCAAGCAAACCTACGAAGAAGGCTGGAAGCACTGAGTTTTGGTAACCTACTACTGGAATAAAATCAAAGAAGTAAATTGGTTTAGCAGCACCTGATGCAACATCCCAAGCGTTAGGAAGGGCGTTGTTAACCATCATCAAACCAAGAACCAAACCAAGAAGTGGTGAACCACCAAATACGTTAAAGGCTGACCAACAAATCAAGGCTGGGAAGAAGGCGAAGGCTGTATCTGTCAATACAACTGTGTAAGTATAGAAATCAGTAGCAGCAAAAGCTTTTGATGTTGTACCGAACAAACCAAGAACTGTATCGTTATTGATTGCTCCACGGATACCCATGAAAAGACCAGTCGCTACGATTGCTGGAAGCAATGGAACGAAAACGTCACCGAATGAACGGATAGCACGTTGGAACCAGTTACCTTGTTTAGCAGCTTCTGCTTTTTGTTCGTCTTTAGATGCTGTTGGAAGACCTTGAGCAACGACTTCGTCGTAAATCTTGTTAACAGTACCTGTACCAAAAATCATTTGGTATTGACCTGAGTTAAAGAAAGCACCTTGAACTTTTTCAATGTTCTCAGCCTTTTCTTTATTGATTTTGTTTTCATCTTTGACCATCACACGTAGACGAGTCGCACAGTGAGCAACACTGTTGACGTTTTCACGTCCACCGAGGGCATCGATGACTTCTTTTGCAATTTGTTTGTTATCCATTTGCAAAATTCTCCTTAATAAAATTTGGTATGAAAGCGTTTAGCTTTTCTTTACGATAACTATTTTAGCATCTTTCTGCCATATGTCAACCGTTTAGCATATTTTTTTATTTTTGTTATAAATCGTTGATTTTTATAGGTAAAACGTTTACTATATTATTAACAAATAGATTAGGAGATTACTAAATATGAATCTACCAACAGAAGTTCGTTACCGTCCATACGCAGATTGGACAGACGAAGAAAAAACAAAGATTAGAGAAAATGTCGCTAAATCACCTTGGCGTGCAAGTTACCATATCGAACCAGAAACAGGGCTTCTTAATGATCCAAACGGTTTTTCTTACTTTAATGGTAAGTTCCAACTTTTCTACCAAAGTTGGCCATTTGGAGCTGCTCATGGTTTGAAACAATGGGTGCATACTGAAACTGAAGATTTGGTTCACTTTACAGAAACTGGTGTCAAACTCTTGCCAGACCATGAAAATGATAGCCACGGTGCCTACTCAGGTTCTGCTTATCAAATCGGTGATAAACTCTTTATCTTCTATACTGGGAACGTTCGTGATGAAAACTGGATTCGTGACCCACGTCAAATCGGCGCTTGGATGGATAAAGACGGCAAAATCGAAAAATTCGACAAGGTTCTTATCAAACAACCTGCTGACGCTACTGGGCACTTCCGTGACCCTCAAATCTTCGATTACAAGGGACAATTCTACGCTATCGTAGGTGCTCAAAACCACGATAAACAAGGTTATATCAAACTTTACAAGGCAGTAGACAATGATGTCGAAAACTGGGTTGAGGTTGGTAATCTTGACTTTGGTGGCACTGGGTCAGAGTACATGATTGAGTGTCCTAACCTTGTCTTTGTAGATGGCAAACCTGTTCTTCTTTATAGCCCACAAGGTCTCGATAAAGCTGAACTTGACTACGGTAACATCTACCCTAACACTTATAAGATTTTCCAAGATTTCGACACAGAAAAACCTGCCCTCGTTGATGGCACACCAATTATCAACTTGGACTACGGATTTGAAGCATATGCAACTCAAGGCTTTAATACTCCAGATGGTCGTGCCCTTATTGTCAGCTGGATCGGTCTTCCAGATGTGGACTATCCAACTGACAAATACGACTACCAAGGGGCTATGAGCTTGGTTAAAGAATTGTCTATTAAAGATGGCAAACTCTACCAATATCCAGTCGAAGCCATTACAAGCTTACGTGCTAGCCAAGAAGATTTCTCTGAAAAAACGGCAACAACTAACACTTACGAGCTTGAACTTAACTTTGAAGCTAACACTCAAACAGAACTTGTCCTCTTCGCAGACCAAGAAGGAAATGGCTTGTCACTTACAGTTGATACTGAAAACGGAAAAGTTATCCTTGACCGTTCTAAAGCTGGTGAACAATATGCGACTGACTTTGGCACAAGTCGTGAATGTACTCTTGATGCCGGTCAAGCTACAACAGCAAACATCTTTGTAGACAATTCAATCGTTGAAATTTTCTTCAACAAAGGTGAAAAAGTCTTCACTAGCCGCGTCTTCCCAAGTGCAGAACAAACTGGTATCAAAGTGACATCAGGGAACGTTTCTGGACACTACTTCGACTTGAAATACTAAGGTGATTTATGGTCGCAAAGCTTACTGACGTTGCCGAACTGGCTGGTGTGAGCCCAACCACAGTTTCTCGCGTCATAAACAAAAAGGGCTACCTCTCACAGAAGACCATTGACAAAGTTCACGCTGCTATGCAAGAACTCAACTATAAACCTAATAATTTAGCTCGAGGTCTTCAAGGAAAGTCGGCCAAACTTGTTGGCTTGATTTTCCCAAATATCTCCAATGTCTTTTATGCTGAGCTTATTGAACGTCTTGAAGATGAACTCTTTAAGCAAGGCTATAAAACCATCATTTGTAACAGTGAGCATGATCCTAACAAGGAAAAGGACTATTTGGAGATGCTTGCCGCCAATCAATGTGATGGCATCATCTCGTCTAGCCACAATCTTGGCATTGAGGATTATGAGAAGGTTGAAGCTCCCATCGTTGCCTTCGACCGTAATCTCGCCCCAAAGATTCCTATCGTTTCATCTGACAACTTTGAAGGTGGGAAGTTAGCCGCAAGAGCTCTGGTTAAAGCTGGTTGTCAACGAATTGTCATGATTACAGGTTATGATAATTCGGATTCTCCAACAGGACTCCGTCAACTAGGTTTTAATTATGAGTTGGACAAAAAAGGTATTATCTGTCCCGTTCCAAACGATTTGTCTCTCATGCGACGAGAATTAGAAATCAAATCTATCATTTCTCGTGAAAAGCCAGATGGCATCTTTGTTTCGGACGATTTAACAGCTATCTTGGTTATGAAGGTAGTTAGACAATTGGAACTTTCTATCCCTGATGACCTTAAAATCATCGGTTATGACGGTACTGCCTTTATCCGTCACTTCTACCCAGAGCTAGCAACCATCCAACAACCTTTAGATGAAATCGCTAAGCTTTGTGTCGAAATTCTTCTCAAGAAAATTAAAGGCAAAACAGTTAATCGTGATTACGTGCTTCCAGTAAATTTGATTGCCGGTGGTAGTATATAAATAAAAGTCGCAAGAAATCTCCGCTTGCGACTTTTTTTCTTGTTAAATTTGTAGAAAAAAGAAGTTGAAATAGTGTTCAACTTCTTTTGCTTATGCTTCATCTGTCACGAACTGACTAAGTACACCGTTAATGAACTTAGCAGATGTTTCATCAGAATATTTTTTAGCGATTTCAATGATTTCGTTGATAGCCACACGTCCTGGTGTTTCTTCAAATGACGTGATTTCATAAAGTCCTAAACGAAGGAGGGTACGATCTGTCACAATCAAACGTGAGAGACTCCAACCTTCTTTCAATTTTTCTTCAATTTGACTATCAAGTTGAGCCAACTCTTCACGGACGCCTGTTACTAGGCTAAGGAGAAAGGCTGGTACATCAACTTCAGTTTCTTCGTCAATTGGCTTGTCATAAGTGTAAGCGAAATGTGCTTGTTCCAGAGCTTCACCACCAAATTCAAGGGCAAAAAGCGTTTGAAAAGCACGCTCACGAAGGTCACGACGTGAATCTTTAAAGATATTAGTCATTCAAAAAATCCTCGTTAAACAATTCAGCCAAGTCTGGTTTTTGTGACTTTTCAGTAACAATAGATTCAACGTGAACGTTGACTTCTGAAATTGCCACTTCTGCCATATCATAGACAGCTGCTTTAACAGCCTTTTGAATTTCAATTGAAACCGCTGGTACGTTAACCCCATACTGAAGTGAAACGTAGATATCAGCATTTACAGTACCATCTTCTTCTGTTCGGAGGTAAACACCACGTCCCAAGCTTGTTTTGCTGAGACTATCCGTAACATTTTTATTTTGAAGGGCGTAAACACCTTCCACTTTAGTTGCAGCGATACCTGTAATCACTTCGAGCACGCGAGGGGCAATTACAATTTCACCGATATTTTCTGTAGTCATCGCATGTTTCCTTTCCGTTAGTTTGGAAAATAAAGCCTTCAAACCAATGGTTTGAAAGACTTAGTCGGGCTTAGGCACGTGATACGTAAGTACCTTCAGCTGTGTTGATAACCAATTTTTGACCAGCTTCGATAAAGTCTGGAACGTTAACCACAAGACCAGTTTCAAGTGTTGCAGGTTTACCTGAACCTGTAACTGTTGCACCCTGATTGATGGTTGTGTTTCAGTAACAGTCAATTCAACAGTTGTTGGTACTTGCACACCGATAACTTCTGTTCCGTAGAATTGGATTTTTACTTCTGAGTTTTCAAGGATAAATTTCAATTCTTCTTGAACGTTGGCTACTGGAATTTCATATTGGTCATATGTTTCAGTGTTCATGAAGTATGCAGTATCATCCATTTGGTACAAGTATTGTGCTGGTACTGTTTCGATGATTGCTTGTTCAAATTTTTCTTCTGGACGGTAGCTAGTATCAAAAGTTGAACCTGAGCGAACATCACGCAATTTCATACGCATGATTGTATTACCTTTACCAGGTTTGTGGTGGCTAGCTTCAAGAACTTTGATCAATTTGCCATCGTTAGTTACGAAAGTCATACCCGCACGGAGTTTACTTGCTTCAATCATTATTAAATACCTCTTTGTAAAAAATTATTATCAGTTTATTCTACCATAAATGACAGCATGGCTCAAATGTTTTATAGATTCAAACCCAATCCTCAGGCTTTTTTCAAAGAACAAACTAGTCATCCATTCCTAAGTGAACCTCTGGGACATCATGTTGCAAATAAGAAACACCCTTTTGTTCCATCAACTCAATCGCAAATGGGTGCGGTCTATAATTGGCCTTGTAAGTAATCTTTACGATACCAGCTTGCAAGAGAGCTTTGGTGCAGTTGATACAAGGAAAATGCGTCACATAAATCTCTGTATTTTTGGTAGAAATCCCCTCTTTGGCACATTGGATAAGGGCATTCATCTCTGCGTGTACCGTACGAATACAATGACCATCTTCCATGTAGTGACCTACTTCGTTACAGTTATCAGTCTCAGAAACCCCGCCGTTATAACCTGTAGCGATAATACGCTTGTCCTTGACTAAAACAGCCCCAACAAAGGCACGATCACACGTAGAACGCTTAGAAATCAGCTCTGCATTAGCCATAAAATAATCTTGCCAAGATAAACGGTTTGGCATAAAGTATTCCTCCAAATCTTAGAGAACAATCAATTCCTTAGGCGCAAGGGTAATCAATTCACAACCATTCTCTGTGATAATGATGTCATCTTCGATACGAACACCATATTTATCAGCCAAATAAACACCTGGCTCGTCCGTCAAGACCATGCCAGCTTCGATAGTTTCATCAGAATTACCAAAGTAAGGAATCTCGTGAATGTCAAGACCGATACCGTGTCCGATACCATGTGTAAAGTAATCACCGTATCCCGCTTCGACAATAACATCACGCGCAACCTTATCATAGTCACGGCGTGTCATGCCAGCCTTAGCCGCGTCAATCAAGGCCTGATTAGAACGTAGAACGATATCATAAATTTCACGCTCCTCATCAGTAGTGTCACCAATATGGATAGTACGAGTCATATCGCTAACGTAGTGGTTGTAGTAACAACCAAAGTCCATAGTCAAGGTCTCACCAGATTGAATAACCTTTTCTGAAGCAACCCGTGAGGCATAGCTGAACGGTAGCCTGAAGCAATGATAGACTCAAAGGAAATCCCTGAAGCTCCGTACTCGCGCATACGGAAATCTAAGAAGTTTGCTACTTGTAGCTCTGTTGTTTGACCTGGTTTAATAAAATCAAGCACATCTGTAAAGGCACGGTCTGAGATAGAACAAGCCTTACGGATAGTTGCCAATTCTTTTTCGTCCTTGATCATACGCAACTCTTCCATGAAGTTGCTTTGTGGTGACAAAGTGTAGCCTTCAAAAATCGCTTGAAGACCTTGGTAGTAAGCAAATGACACCTGATTATCAAAACCGATTGTTTCAAGGTTATCAGCCTCGATAATTTTAACAATATCCTTAAGTGGATCCTTACTTTCGATAATATCAAAGCCATGCACAGATTGTTTGGCAATGAGGGTATAACGTGAATCCGTTAAGAAGAGGCGACGATTCTTAGTAATGAAGACAGTCGCATTTGTCCCCCAGAAATCTGTTAAATAATAGATATTTTTTTGTCCTGTCACCAACAAGGCATCAAGGCCTGATTGGGAAAGTTTGGCATCAAATCGTTCAAGTCTACGTTGCATTATGAATTACTCCTTTGGTATTTAGGTTAATTATACCAAATTTTCAGACTTTAAAGGATTAAATTGACATTTTAGATTGTTTTTTTGATGTCATAAAGAAAAAGCCAGATGAAACTCTGACTTTATTAGCATTATACAAAGGCTCGCTTTTCGTAGATAGTTGGTAATCATATTTGATAAATTCTTTTATTTCTCGACGTAGAAAATAGTCTGTTAGAAAAATTTCCCTAAAAGACTTATAAGCAGGTCTGTTAGATTCCTAAAAACTTGCTTAATTTGAGACATTAGGCTATTAACAGACTGGTCTGTATGATTAACTGTATTCTCACCACCATACTTGATAGTATCTTCAGAGGGGGATTCAGGTAAGGGATTTTCCGCCTTCTCTACTACCTCTGTTCCCTCTGGTGTCTCCGTTTTCTCAGTTTCTTCCTTAAAAACAGCCTGATAAATAGCTTGGGCATCTGGAGCACTGCCAAGATAGCCAGAAACCAATTGACCATTTTTGAGACGAATTACACTTGGAGTCCCTGGAATACCTAGCTTATCAAATAGTATTTTACGAGACTCACGGTCCAGCTGATCCGAATCTGTATTGTAATAAAGAAGCTGACCATCAATCAGGGTATTGAAATCCTTCAAAACTGGAGAATTTTGACGACAATAATAGCAGGTTGGCCGGCCAACATAAAGGATATGGTCCCCACCATCTTCAGTCAACATATTTGTGACATCACTATAAGAGACCTGCTTCAGGTTTTCAAGATTCTTTTCATAAGTTTCAACCGAAACCTCTTCGGACCTCACTTCTGTCTCAGCCACTCCTGTCTGTGATGATGGAAGAAGAGGATTTTCCTTTGTCTCACTATTAGATTCAGCCTTCTCAACCACTTGTTCGGAAGCTGTTTCGGAAGAATCTTGCACACTCCCTACTTCACCATTTTCAACAAAATCACTGGCTAGCTCTGTAGCGACCTCCCTAACATCTAGCTCATCTGCTGCACCACTAAGCACTGCTAACTGACAAGTACCTAAAACAAAACTCGCCATCAAAATAAATTGTATTTTCTTCATGTGTTCTCCTTATTTGTTTACTGTGTGACATCTTACTTTTTACCCATTAACAAAAGCAAGGGTACCATGACACTAATTACCATGTTTCTCTCCTTTTTCTATTTAATTAGCGCTTTAACAACTAAGTTCAAGCTATGACTTCATTATAAGAGCTTAACAAGATAAAAAATAGTGACATAGATGTCACCATTCCATAGGATTAAAGACAAAAGAAAAGGCTAAGTATATAAACTCAACCTGAGACTATAGTAATTAGCAGAGAAAATCATTTCTCCTTGTCCTTACCCGCTACCCTAAGCGCAAACAAAGAAAAAGCTAGCGAAAGTGAGCTGCACCCCAAAAGTTAGACAGAAAAATCTAACTTTCGGGGTGTTTTTATTATGAAATTGACTTATGAAGATAAGGTTCAAATCTATGAACTTAGAAACCAAGGATATAGCTTAGATCAGCTTTCAAATAAATTTGGGATAAACATTTCTAATCTTAGCTACATGATTAAATTGATTGATCGATACGGAATAGAAATCGCTAAAAAAGGAAAGAATCGTTACTACTCTCCTGAATTAAAACAAGAAATGATTGATAAAGTCCTATATAAAGGCTATTCTCAAGATAGAGTTTCTCTTGAATATGCTCTCCCAAATCGTGGGACGCTTCCTAACTGGCTCGCACACTATAAGAAAAACGGGTATACTATTGTTGAGAAAACAAGAGGAAGGTTATCTAAAATGGGACGTAAGCCAAAGAAAAAACTGGAAGAAATGACGGAACTAGAACGTCTTCAAGCAGAAAATGAGTACCTTAGAGCGGAGAATGCAGTTCTAAAAAAGTTGAGAGAACTCCGATTGAGGGAAGAAAAAGAGCAAGAAGAAAAGCGGAAATTGTCCGAGGATTGGTAACTGAGTTTTCTTTAGATATGCTTCTAAAGATTATTAAGCTTGCTCGTTCAACCTATTATTACCACTTAAAACAGCTGGATCAAAATGATAAGGATTATGACATTAAAGCTGAAATTCAAGCCATTTTTACTGAGCATAAAGGAAATTACGGCTATCGTCGAATGACTCTTGAATTGAGAAATCGAGGAATTGTGATTAATCATAAGAGAGTTCAACGTCTTATGAAAGTACTTGGTTTAACCGCTAGAATTCGCCGTAAACGTAAGTATTCTTCATATCAAGGAGAGGTTGGTATGAAAGCAGAGAATCTCATCCAACGCCAGTTCGAAGCATCCAAACCATTGGAAAAATGCTACACAGATGTAACAGAATTTGCCATTCCAGCAAGCAGCCAAAAACTCTATTTGTCGCCAATTTTAGATGGCTTCAATAGTGAAATTATCGCCTACAATCTTTCTAAGTCACCGAACTTGATACAAGTGAAAGCTATGTTAGAACAAGCCTTTACAGAGAAACATTACAAAAATACAATTCTCCATAGTGACCAGGGATGGCAATATCAACATGATTTCTATCATCATTTTTTAGAGGAGAAAGGAATCCAACCATCCATGTCACGTAAAGGCAATAGTCCAGACAACGGCATGATGGAATCCTTCTTTGGCATTCTTAAGTCTGAGATGTTTTATGGTTATGAGAAGACGTTTAAGTCAATTGAGCATTTGGAACAAGCAATTATAGACTATATTAATTATTACAACAACAAACGCATTAAGGTAAAACTAAAAGGACTCAGTCCTGTACAATACAGAACTAAATCCTTTACTTAAATTATTTGTCTAACTTTTTGGGGTCAGTACAAAGTGTTGACCAGACGAGACAATGGTCAATAAAAGCAACGCCTTCGGTGAAACTTAGCGTAGCATTTATCATCACAATAAATAGCCAGACAATCACGATAACAATGCTTAAGCTTCTAATAAGATTATTTTTCTGTTTATCCATATTCTTATTTTCCATATCTGGTCCTCATCTTAACTTCTAATCGCCATAAGGATATTTTCTTTTTAACCACCATCTGTCCCAACCTAATCGTTCAGGAAAAGTCTTGGGCCTATATACAAAATTACCTCCTGTGACATTTTCTAAGGTTTCAGCAGTTAGCTCTTCGCCATATGCTTTAGTACGCATTCTTATTTCTCCTTTATTTTCAAAAATTACAGCAATAACTACTTGGACTATTCAAAGACTTGCTGTCTTTAAAACCTAGTGAGTTTAGCTACAATGTCATTATAAGTTCCTCTTTTTCAAAAAAATAGTGACATAGATGTCACTATCACTAAACACAAAAAGACAGGCCTTTATAAAACCTGTTCCAAAACTTGCTTATTTCTACGATGTCTTACAATAAGATAAAAAATAACTTCAAAAAGGAGGAAACTAAAATAAAATCCTATGACATAAAGCAAAGTTTCCCATTTATCTGTTGCTGATTGAAAATGGCCATGATGATCCACTGTACGAATGCTAATCAAAAGACAAATATCTAGAAATAGGGCTAGTAGAATGCCGTTAAAGCCTATGAAAAAACGCTTTTTAACCATAATACAACTCCTTTTTGTTTTTCTTAACTGTAGGATAGCAAGCTCAACTTAAATTAGCCTAAAGCAAAAAAAGACTCCGAGAGCCTTTTTCCTTTATTTCAATTTTTCTTTCAAATATTGTCCAGTGTAGCTTTCTGGAACAGCTGCTACCTCTTCTGGAGTCCCTGTAGCTACGATGGTACCTCCACCGACACCGCCTTCAGGACCCAAATCAATGATATGGTCTGCTGTCTTTATAACATCCAGATTGTGCTCGATTACGAGAACAGTGTTCCCATCGTCCGCAAAACGCTGCAACACCTTCAAGAGACGCGCAATGTCATCTGTATGAAGACCTGTCGTAGGTTCATCTAGAATATAGAAAGACTTCCCTGTAGAGCGTTTGTGCAACTCACTAGCTAGCTTCATACGTTGGGCTTCACCACCTGAGAGGGTTGTTGCTGGTTGTCCCAGGGTCACATACCCAAGTCCTACATCCTTGATAGTCTGTACCTTACGAGCAATCTTAGGAATAGCCGCAAAGAAGTCAACTGCGTCATCAACTGTCATATCCAGAATCTCCGCAATATTTTTTCCTTTATAACGAACTTCTAAGGTTTCTGAATTATAGCGTGTGCCATGGCAAACCTCACAAGGAACATAAACATCAGGTAGGAAGTGCATCTCAATCTTGATAATACCATCACCAGAGCAGGCTTCACAACGGCCACCCTTGACATTGAAAGAGAAACGCCCCTTCTTATAACCTCGAATCTTGGCCTCATTGGTTTGAGCAAACAGATCACGAATATCGTCAAAGACGCCTGTGTAAGTCGCTGGATTAGAACGAGGTGTACGCCCAATTGGACTTGGTCAATATCAATCAAACGCTCGATATGCTCGATTCCTGTCACTGATTTGTGTTTACCTGGCTTCTCACTATTACGATTAAGCTCTTGGGTAATTTTTTTCTTGAGAATTCCGTTAACCAAAGTCGATTTTCCCGAACCAGAAACACCTGTGACTGCAATCAACTTTCCAAGTGGAAACTTGACAGACACATTCTTAAGGTTATTTTCGCTAGCTCCTGTAACCTCGATAAAACGACCATTACCTACACGACGTTCCGTCGGTACAGGAATTGATTTAGCACCTGACAAATATTGCCCGGTGATTGATTTCTTGTTCTTAGCCACTTCCTCTGGAGTTCCCGAAGCCATGATTTGCCCACCAAAGGCACCAGCACCAGGTCCCACATCGATAAGCCAGTCAGCCTCACGCATGGTATCTTCATCATGCTCCACCACAATCAAGGTATTGCCAAGGTCACGCATCTTTTTAAGACTTGAAATCAAGCGATCATTGTCACGCTGATGAAGCCCAATAGAAGGCTCATCCAAAACATATAGGACTCCAGAAAGATTAGAGCCAATCTGTGTCGCCAAACGGATACGCTGACTCTCACCACCTGAAAGAGTTCCAGCCATACGAGAGAGAGTCAAATAATTAAGACCTACATTATTTAGGAAAGTCAAGCGATCCTTGATTTCCTTAACAATTGGACGAGCGATCACTCCCTCGTTTTCACCTAATTCAAGGTTATCGATTTCCTTAAGATGATCTGAAATAGACAAATCAGAGATTTGACCAATATTGAGACCATTCTCACCACCAACACGAACTGAGAGTGCTGCTTCGTTAAGACGATAGCCATGACAAGTTGGACATGACAGCTCATTCATATAACCTCGCATGACATTGCGAGTGAAATCACTATTGGTCTCGTGATAGCGACGATTGATATTAGTCACAACTCCTTCAAAAGGAATATCAATATCACGCACCCCACCAAAATCATTAACATAATGGAAATGGAATTCACGATCCCCAGATCCGTAGAGAATCAAATCTTGTTCTTCTTTTTTAAGATCTTCAAATGGCGTATCCATATCCACGCCGAACTGCTCCATAGCCTGCTCAAGCATAGCTGGATAATAGTTGGACGAAATAGGATTCCAAGGCGCCAGAGCACCTTCACGCAAGGTCTTACTAGCATCAGGGATAACCAAATCCATATCAACTTCCAGTTTATTACCCAAACCATCACAGGTCGGACAAGAGCCAAATGGCGCATTGAATGAAAAGAGACGAGGCTCCAACTCTGGCACTGTGAAGCCACAAACCGGACAAGAATAATGTTCTGAGTAAAGCAGTTCATTATCATCCATGGTATCCACAATCAAGTAGCCATCTGCTAAACGTAGGGCCGCCTCCACCGAATCAAAGAGACGACTACGGATACCATCCTTATTCACCAAGCGGTCTACAACTACTTCTATATTATGCATTTTAGACTTAGACAACTCTGGCACTTCTGTGACATCGTAAATCTCACCATCTACACGAACACGAACATAACCGTCCTTTTGTACACGCTCAAAAACGGCCTTGTGTTGCCCTTTTCTACGACGAACAATCGGCGCTAAAATCTGCATACGCGTACGCTCAGGAAGAGCTAGAACCTCGTCCACAATCTGTTCCACAGAGGATGACTGAATGGCCCCATGACCATTAGGACAATAAGGAACACCCACACGGGCATAAAGAAGACGAAGATAGTCATTAATCTCTGTTGCCGTTCCGACCGTCGAACGAGGGTTTTTGCTTGTTGTTTTCTGGTCAATGGAGATGGCAGGACTCAAACCATCAATCGAGTCCACATCAGGTTTCTCCATATTTCCCAAAAACTGGCGGGCATAAGCCGAGAGACTTTCAACATAACGACGTTGCCCCTCTGCATAGATGGTATCAAAGGCCAAGGAAGACTTACCAGAACCTGACAAACCCGTCACCACCACCAGTTTATCACGCGGAATCTCCACATCGATATTTTTTAAATTGTGAGCTCTTGCTCCATGAATCACTAACTTATCTTGCATTTTTTTAAGAGGCCCTAGCCCAAAAGCTACTGCCGCTCCTTTCTACAGACGGATGGAAAATCCATCCCGACTTTCTCTCATAATTATAACAAAATTTCAATTTATCCAGCCCAAAAATGTTTCAAATGTAGTATAATGGTGGAGTGTCTAAAAAAGGCAAGGAACATCGTCCCAAGCCTCATTTGACATCACTAAAAAAAGCTAAGAGCAGTGTTTATTTTACTTAAAAGCGATTGTAAAAATCCTTTTGTAATCAAGGCGCTAGCGCTTACCTAATGACAAAGGAGGGGTTCCCATTGAAACAAATGTTCTTATCCACCGGAAAAGAATTCAAAGAAATTGAAACATTCGAGCCTGGTGCTTGGATTCATTTGGTGAACCCTTCCCAAGAAGAAGCCATGAAGGTCGCAGAACGTTTAACATTGATATTCAAGACCTCCGTGCCCCTCTGGACGTGGAAGAAACATCACGTATCGATGTCGAAGATGACTACACCCTGATTCTGGTCGACGTCCCAACCCAAGAAGAGCGTAATAACAAAAGCTACTACGTCACTATTCCATTGGGTATCATCGTTACCGATGAGGTGGTTGTTACAACCTGTCTCGAGGACATCAGCCTCATGGACAACTTCCTCAACCACCGTGTACGTAACTTCTACACCTTTATGAAGACCCGTTTTGTCTTTCAGATTCTCTATCGCAATGCTCAACTCTTCCTAACCGCCCTACGTTCTATCGACCGTCAGAGCGATAAATTGGAAGCTCAGTTGGAAAATGCGACTAAAAACGAGCACTTGATTGACATGATGGAATTGGAAAAATCCATTGTCTATCTAAAAGCCTCACTTAAGATGAATGAGCGAATTGTCAAAAAGCTAACAGGTAACGCCTCTAGCTTGAAGAAATACATCGAGGACGAGGATCTCTTGGAAGATACACTGGTCGAAACCCAACAGGCCATTGAGATGGCAGGCATCTATGAAAATGTCTTGAATGCCATGGCTGAAACCGCTGCTTCTATCATCGGCAATAACCAGAACACTATCATGAGACACTCGCTCTCATGACTATGGCTCTGGACATCCCAACCGTTATCTTCTCCGCCTACGGCATGAACTTTAAAAACAATTCTATGCCTCTAAACGATTTAGATAACGCCTTTTGGGTCATCTTCTTCATGGCAGCCTTCGGGTCATCCTGCGTTGTTATCTACTTTATCAGGAAAAAATGGTTCTAACATAGAGCCTCTTCTTTTCCCTAAACTACAAAACTAAAAAAATAATACTATTTATCGAAAGGTCATCTCATGGACATCCAAAAACTCACCAAGAAAAACCAAGAATTTATCCACATCGCAACTAACCAACTCATCAAAGATGGTAAATCAGACCAAGAAATCAAAGACATTCTTGGCAATGTCATTCCTGAACTTATCGAAAATCAAAAAAAAGGAATTACAGGACGTGGACTCCTTGGTGCTCCAACTGTTTGGGCTGCTAGTTTCTCTCCTGAAAAACACCATAAACCTGAAACTGGTAAGCCTAACAAAGAAGTGCCAGAAACAGATAAAACACCTTGGAAGATGTGGCTTGATACCTCACTCTTCCTTCTAGCCATCGTTGCTATCATGAACGCAATCTTTGGTTTCTCAGGTACACAAACTAGCTACGGTCTCACAACCCTTCTTTCAGTGTCATTCATTGGAGGCCTTGCTATGTATACCCCTTATCACTACATCTACCGTCACAATAACAAACCAAAAGAAGAACGTCCAAAATGGTGGTTCAGCATGACCGTCATCACACTCTCTTTATTGCATGGTTTGCTCTCTTTAGTCTTACAGCCCTTCTTCCAAGCTACCTTAACCCTGGTCTTTCACCAATTGTGATCCTTATCATTGGTGTCATCGCTGGTGTTGCCAAATACTTCTTCAAACGTCACTACAACGTTCAAAGTACTTACGCACCTGCATCTTAATCATTCTCAACCTCAAGCACCTTTATGGGTGCTTTTTTACGTCAGAAATCTTGACACAGTTGGCTATTCTATACTAAAATGTTAAAGTTAATAGACAAAAGAAAGAATTCCAATAGATGCGTATCAAATTCCCTCTACTAATCATTGCTTGCTGCCTACTACTTATGGCTTGTGGCCACAAGAATACTCAGAAAAACTATCAAGCTTACTATAGTTTTAACAATGTGACGACTTCTACTCAGGAAAAACAGCTAGCAAAAGCCTTAAAAAGCAAGGGCATTCCGACAAAAGACTGGGACAATCTAGCCCCTTATATTAGTCGTTACAATCAGGAAAATACAAACCTCCAACCTGTTGTCAAAAAATGGACCCAAAGTAAAATCGGCAAGGATCAAAATCAATTTGTCACCTTCCTTAATGAAAAAACTTTCGAAGATAACAAATCACATTTTACTGATGACTTAAACTGCCGACGAACATCGTTCCTCCTTCTTCATGATCTTATTACAAGTTCAGAGGACCTCACCAAATTGGACCTCCCCCTTCAAAACGAATTTATAGATCTTAAGTCACGCCACAAAGAGCTAACTGCCAAGGATCAAGCTCTCTATAGTCTCCTCTTTGGGGATAATATCAGCTATCAGTCTACGGATGACCTCCTTAAAGCTTGGAAAAAAGCTGGACTCAAGTTCCCAAAAAAGGTTAAACTCCTCTCAGTCTTTCAAAGTAGCCCTGGTGATGTCAGCAATTTCCACACGGCTATAGCTTATGAAAAAGATGGCAGTATCTATGTCTTTGAAAAACAGGACCCTACACTTCCTTACAGGTGGAGCCGCTTCAATAATTGGGCGGATATCAAAACACACTGGTTATCAAACCGCTTCAAGGTCTTCAAAGATAATGTCGATATCCTCGTTAACGACCAAAAATTTGATGATTTCTTAGAAAACACACTCTATATACCACAAACCAACCAACTAGCTCCTCAAGATAAATGAGAAGACCAGTTGGTTTTTCTTTTTCCCTAAAGTATAAAATAAAACTCTCCACTGTCAGCCCTAGAAATAACAAAAGCCTACAAAATCAAGGCAGAAAAAAACACCCTCAGTCGAGGGCATTATTTTTAGTCTTCGTTTACGTAAGGCATAAGTGCCATAACGCGAGCGCGTTTAATCGCTGTTGTTACTTTACGTTGGTTTTTAGCTGAAGTTCCTGTTACACGACGTGGAAGAATTTTACCACGTTCTGAAACGAAACGGCTAAGAAGCTCAGTATCTTTGTAATCAACATATTCGATTTTGTTAGCTGCGATGTAATCAACTTTTTTACGGCGTTTGAATCCGCCACGACGTTGTTGAGCCATGTTTATTTCTCCTTTATATATTTAATTCGTTTTGTCCATTCTTAGAATGGGAGATCGTCATCTGAAATATCCATTGGATTTGAATTACCAAATGGACTCTCATCACGACCGAAGTTTGGTGTAGATTGTGCAGGTTGTGATCCACCAAATGAACCACCAGTTGAAGCTCCTCCACCGAATGAATTTGAATTATCAAATCCTCCAGCGTTGTAAGAACCACCACTGTGACCTTCACGTGCCGCACGGCTTTCCAACATTTGGAAATTATCAGCGACAACTTCAGTTACGTAAACACGTTGACCTTGTTGATTTTCATAGTTACGAGTCTGAATACGACCTGTAATTCCAATCAATGCGCCTTTCTTAGCCCAGTTAGCCAAATTTTCAGCTTGCTGGCGCCAGATAACACAGTTAATAAAGTCTGTTTCACGTTCACCATTAGCACCCTTGAAGTTACGGTTAACCGCAAGGCTAAATGTTGCAACAGCAACGTTACTTGGTGTATAACGAAGTTCCGCATCACGGGTCATGCGACCAACGAGTACGACATTATTAATCATAATTTACCTTCTTACGCGTCAAGTTTAACGATCATGTGACGAAGAATGTCACCGTTGATTTTTGAAAGACGGTCAAACTCGTTAAGAGCTGCATCGTCGTTTGCTTCAACGTTAACAACGTGGTAAAGTCCTTCACGGAAATCTTGGATTTCGTATGCAAGACGACGTTTTTCCCAATCTTTTGATTCAACAACAGTTGCACCGTTGTCAGTCAAGATAGAATCGAAACGTGCTACCAAAGCGTTTTTAGCTTCTTCTTCAATGTTTGGACGAATGATATAAAGAATTTCGTATTTAGCCATTGATATTTTCCTCCTCTTTTGGTCTAATGACTCATGGTCTTTCGCCACGAGTAAGTGAGGTGCACTCACAAGATATAATTCTACCAAAGTTTGAAGGATAATGCAAGGGAAAAGTGAATAGATAGAAATTTGAATCGCTAATAAAAAAATTAAGCCTTATGCGTCATCTTTTCTCCGGTCAAACTTCATGCTAAAATAAGAGAATGCTTTATCATAAAAAGAAATTAGGAGAAAAACTAGGGCTTCCAACCTTTAACCACTACTATAATATTCCTATTACTTCCCTAGAATATGATTTAAAAAACTTAGGTCCGAGTGACGTCTACATTATCACTTTCAAACAGGACAATAACCTCTTTGTTGTTGACATAACACATCAGCTTGGTCATACCAGTCATTTTGATACCGTCTCCCTCTTTGAACTAGACAAGCTCTTATCTGGTATCGCTGCTGTTCCTTTAGCCGCTGTCCAAAGCATACAAATCTTGTCCTTTCCAGACAAGTTACACTCTCTGAACCCTAGTCAACGTCTAAAAAATCTCGTTGCTCTTTACTACAAGGATGCAGAAATCATGCGTTACCTCAAGACGACTAAAAATACCGGTGATCAGGTGACAAGATATCAATTAGAGGCTGAGCGACTAGAAAGACAAGGTGAGAGTTTTGACTTCTTTAAGTACGTCAGCCGTGGCAAAATACGAGAAGAAGACGGTCTATCGGAAGTGTCTAGCAAGGACTACGACTTCATTCCTGATTTTCACCCCTTCTTAACCTCACCAAGAAGCCAGCAGGTTTTAAGCGTACCAGTAACCTACTTTGATGACAAAACGAAACAGACCGCCAAAATAGACATCATGGGGTGGTATATCAAGGACCAGCAGCTTAAGATTCGTTGGAAACCTAAGTACATGCGCAAACGCCGATGGCGTTCTTCACGTATCTCAGTTGATATCGTGACCGACAACTACTTCTTCCAAGGACAAATCTATAGAGACAGTAGTGCCCCCATATTTCTGAACAACCTAAACTTCGATAGTAAAATCCCTAAGAGTTTCCTACCGCATCTTAAAAATCAATACCAAATCTTTATGACTCTAGTAAAAGAACAAAAAAGGCTTGCTCTCCTACGGAAGGTTCGGTTGAACAAAAAGGACTAAGAGTCTCTCACTAAAATCCACTAATATTCAACATATCAAAAAGCTCATTCTTACACGCTAGAATGAGCTTTTAAGATTCTTCAATTGTCATTAGAACATCCTTTTGGAATTTTGTAAAAAATATTTTCATAAGGAGGAGTCATTGTGTGTCACCATTTTTATACCTAGCAATCATAGATTACCTCCATCAACTTACAAACAACTTTCAAGCATTGTAAATTTTCTATTACATCGGTATCACTCCCTAAGCTATTTTATGCAATAACTTGAAGTGTCTCCATTTTTATAACGTCCTAAATTCATCATCATAGTAATCACCTCTGATTCATATGATTTGAGACCTATCTCCCCATTGACCACTCAATGAGGTTTACTTGTCGCCGTTCTTATAACGACTTACATCAAACATCAACATAAGCGTCACCTCGGTACTTTGTTACAAGATTTAAGCATTTAACTTTTGTCGATAGTTTACTCATTTGGCATCGGTATCACTCCTTAAGCTATTTTACGCAACAGCTTAAGTGTCTCCATTTTTATACCTACTAACATTTCTCATGAGCTTTACCTCACTTTTTGACGTTAATCTTGAGTTTAGCTTTCGATTTCTGGTGGTATCACTCCCTTGTAGCTATTTTATGCAACATTTTTAATCGCCGTTTTTATACCTACTGATATTTTTCATGAACTCACCTCGTTCATCTTAAGAATATAGGATTTACGTTTCGTGTGGCATGGGTATCACTCCTTAGGCTATTTTACGCAACAACCTAAGTGTCTCCATTTTTATACCTACTAACATTTCTCATGAGCTTTACCTCACTTTTCTTAAGTTAACAGATTTGAGTTTGGTTTTCGACTTCTGGTGGTATCACTCCCTTGTAGCTATTTTATGCGACTGAATTAATCTCCGTTCTTGTAACGTCCTACTGTCATGCGGTCACGCTCCTCAGAGATGATTGGTAAAGTTATTTGTTTTGCCTACTGTTTTGTTTAGAGATCTTAGTCTCCGTTTTTGTACCTTGAAATATTGACTCTCACCATGGCTTTTACCTCCTTGATGAATCCTTATCTTCTTTACACTCTTAGTATAATGTAAACGCTTACTTTTGTCAATCTTTTTAACAGAAAAACGCATAATTTTTTGAAAAAAGATTTCTTTGCTACAATAGAGACATGTTAGATTTAAAAGAATACGGCATTGTCATGTGGGATGCTGAGAAAATCGCCTCTTTTCGTCGTACACTCCTGGACTGGTACAATCGAGAGAAACGAGACCTACCGTGGCGTAGAACTAAAAATCCCTACTATATCTGGGTTAGTGAAATCATGCTACAACAAACACAGGTTCAGACTGTCATTCCCTATTACGAGCGCTTTTTAGACTGGTTCCCAACAGTTAAAGATTTGGCCGAAGCCCCAGAAGAGAAGCTTCTCAAAGCTTGGGAGGGGCTAGGTTACTATTCACGTGTCCGAAACATGCAAAAGGCTGCGCAACAAATCATGAATGACTTTGATGGCCAGTTTCCAGATACATATGAAAACATTGCCAAACTCAAGGGCATCGGACCCTATACTGCTGGTGCTATTTCTAGCATCGCTTTTGGGCTCCCAGAACCTGCTGTTGATGGTAATGTTATGCGGGTTATGGCTCGTCTCTTTGAGGTTAACTACGATATCGGAGACGCCAAAAATCGTAAGATTTTCCAAGCGATTATGGACATTTTGATTGACCCTGACCGTCCAGGTGACTTTAACCAAGCGCTTATGGACCTTGGGACTGATATCGAATCAGCTAAAAATCCAAGACCCGACGAAAGCCCTATTCGCTTTTTCTGTGCAGCCTATCTCAATGGAACCTATGACAAATACCCCATCAAATTGCCAAAGAAAAAGCCTAAACCTATGCAAATTCAGGCTTTTATTATCAGAAATGCAAAGGGTGAGTTTCTGCTCGAAAAAAATATCGAAGGGCGTCTGCTAGGTGGTTTCTGGTCCTTCCCTATCGTGGAAACAGACTTTATTGGCCAACAACTCAGCCTTTTTGAAAAGGATGATTGTATTCTCGAGACAGTCTCTCAAAAAGCTATTTTTGAGAAAGATTATTCCCTCAAACCAGAGTGGTCTAGCAATAATTTTGCACCCGTAAAGCATACCTTCAGCCATCAAAAATGGACCATCGAAATGGTGGAAGGCAACGTTAAGAACGGTAAACCTACTTCCGATAAGGAGCTACGCTGGGTGGCTAGTCAAGACTTTGACCAGTTCCCAATGGCCACACCACAGAAGAAGATGATTAAAACTTATGAAGACAGTAAAAAAGGATAGCATTGAGTGCTACCCTTTTTCTTATACATCAAGTTTATCGTGCTTACGGCCTCGCAAAGCAAGGTATACTTTTGAAAGAACTACTCCCAAAAAGATATAAAACAATTCCAAATAAGTCACATTTTTTGACATCAAAAATTCAATCATACCCAACACAACGCTCCGTAACTTACTGCTCCTCCAGCTAATCCCAATAAAGCTCCTCCTGGGCCACTAGTGATAAGACCCGTGATACTTGTTCCGAGGGCTGCCTTAGCTGCATTGTTCCAACTACATCCACCACCTACAACCACTGATAATTCCTGATGTGTCAATACTTGTTGTGTCATTTCTGATGTTTTCAATATATTTTCTCCTTATTAATACTAATTTTTCTATTTATGGTAATTGTGAGTTGCAAATCTCTTAGTGTCCTCACTAATCACTAAGAGATATCCTAAAATTAACTGTCTATTCTATCTCCTTTCATTTTAAAGACAACTGTCGCTAGCTCTCAGTTATATCCTTAAGTTATGCTTTTATTATAGGTAAGATGGCCAATAAAAAATAGTGACATAAATGTCACTATGGAGGACAAAAAAGCCGAAACGTTTAAGTTTCGGCTTGAAAATTATTAATCGACTTTATAGAAGAAGTAACTGTCGTCAGTGGTTCCATAAATTGACTGACCACTCCAGATGCGGTCCTTACTTTTATCTGACTGATCATCAGCTTTCTCATTTGGTGATGATGTTACAGAACCGGTCAAGGCTACTCCTTTGGGTAAGAATGCAATCATTCCACCACCAGGACCAACTTCTTTTGGCACAAGTCCTGCTTTAAAAAAGCCATCAGCAATTTTACCATATTCAATTGCTACTTTCTCAGTATCACTCACTAACCCATTTTTATCAAAGGTCATCGTATAGCCTTTGCCATTCTTCCAAGTTCCAGCGATACTTGAAAAATCACCATTTTGGATAGCATTGATATCCATACCAGTCTCTTTGTTGGACTTGCTATCGCTACTGCTTGCTTCTGTCTCGTCACTACTTGAGTCGTCAAAGTCATACCAGTCTTCGGAAGACAAATCGAAAGTCTGAGCGTTACCTAGGCCAACCTTACTGGCACCGTCAGTTGTATCAGACATGCTGAAATCAACTGATTGAAGCTGGCTAAAGGCACCATCTTTAATTTCATAGGTCTCAGCTTTGGCCTCAGGTCTCATACGTTGGAATAGTTGGCAGTAAATCGTACCATCTTTATAGAATTTCATGGTGCTCAAGTAACCACCCTTGGCAAAGGTTCCAGCACTTTTGGCAAATACAGGCTTATCATCATTATCAAGATAATAAAGGGCATGAACACTGTCAGGAGTACCAATCAAAAGCTCAGCTGAGCCATCACCGTTGATGTCTACATAACTATATTGCACGTTTTCTCCTGCTCTTTTAGCATCAAAAATAGTGCTAGTCGCATAAGCTTCGTCAGACGAAAGATCACCTGGAACAGCTGATGTATCGCCGTTCAAAGCAATAGGGCGATAGAGATCCAAGACTGAAGCATAGAGCTCATCGTAGCTCACTTCCTCGGTTTCGGACGAATCGCCACTCACTTGCTCAGACTTAGAAGCACTGTCGCCTGAGCCTGAACCACCCGTATTTGTTGCGTTACAAGCTGTCAGCAAGAACAAACTTGATAAGAGCGCAAATCCTGTTAATTTCTTTTTCATAACTATCCTTTCATAAGAAACGACCTAATATAAATATTAAATCATTTAAATCTCTCTGACATTATGTTAACAATTGTATGGTTGATAAGTCAAGTATTTTTTGAAAAATTAATTTATATTTATTTATCAAGAACACTTATATAATCATAGCTTTCACTATAACCCAACAATCCCATCCTCAATCAAATTAGAATTTTAATTAAAATATCTAGATATTAATTAGTGATTCTTTTTTCATTTACAAATATCTGCATCAAAAAAGCTGGACCTCAGTCCAGCTTTCATCTGTCTATTTCTACTTGGTCATAAAGTAGGTGATAATCACCAATACTGCTACAATACCTAGGATAACAGCCAGAAATCCTAGCATGTAACGCAAGAGAAAATAGGTAAATGGAAAATTTTCTTTCATGTTTTACTTTGCCTCATACCATGTACGGCCGTCATTCTCATCTGCAATGAGTGGGACAGCGAGTTCGACTGCAGCTTCCATGGTTTCTTTAACCAAGGCTTTCATCGCTACAAGTTCATCGTTTGGCACCTCAAGGACGATTTCATCGTGCACTTGGAGGAGCATCTTAGTTTTATAGCCACCTTCTACCAAAGCCTTGTCCAAGTTAATCATAGCAATCTTGAGGATATCCGCGGCACTTCCCTGGATAGGCGAGTTGATAGCTGTACGCTCTGCGAAGTTGCGAACATTAAAGTTACGAGAATTGATATCTGGCAACTCACGACGGCGATGGAAGAGGGTTTCTACATAACCCTTATCCTTGGCCTCACGAACCACATTATCCATATAGGCCTTGATACCAGGATAACGCTCAAAGTAGGTGTCGATATACTCCTTGGCCTTCTTACGGCTAATGCCAAGGTTGTTAGAAAGGCCGAAGTCAGAAATGCCATAAACGATACCGAAGTTAACAGCCTTGGCGTTACGACGGTCGTTAGGTTTGACATCCTCTGGCTTTTCAATACCAAAAACACGCATGGCTGTAGAGGTATGGATATCTGCCCCTTCTTTAAAAGCAGCAATCAAATGCTCATCTCCCGAAATGTGAGCCAACACGCGCAACTCAATCTGTGAATAATCCGAGCTTAAAAGCACTGCGTCCTCAGTCGATGGGACAAAAGCCTTACGGATGAGACGGCCTTGCTCCAAGCGAACAGGGATATTTTGCAAGTTTGGATCCACTGATGAGAGGCGACCTGTCTGAGTTAGATCTTGCACATAACGTGTATGGATCTTGCCATCCTCAAGGATATAATCCTGAAGCCCCAAGACATAGGTAGACTGAAGCTTAGTGATTTGGCGGTACTCCAAAATCTTAGCTACGATTGGAGCAATTGGTGCCAAACGTTCAAGGACATCCACAGCTGTCGAGTAACCGGTCTTGGTTTTTTTAGTGTATTCCAAAGGCAGTCCCATTTTTTCAAAGAGGATGACACCCAACTGTTTAGGCGAGTTAATATTGAACTCCTCACCAGCCATTTCGTATATTTCTTGGGTTAATTTATCAATAACCACTTGGTTTTCCACTGCCATCTCGTTAAGGGTTTGTCCCTTAACCTTAATACCAGCGATTTCCATCTTAGCTAGCACATTTGCCAGTGGTAACTCCATATCAAAGAGAAGCTCTGATTGGCCGTGTTCAGCCAATTTTTCAAGCATGACAGGTTTAGCTACCTGAAGGACCTTGACTTTTTAGCCAGGTGGCTGAGCAAGACCTCTTTTTCAGGAACGGCACGTTTAGCCCCCTTACCATAGACCACTTCATCTGTTTCAAGCGGCAAGTCTGTATAGAGACGGGCAATGGTTGACAATTCATTGTCCTCAACGGTTGAGAGGAGATACTTGGCCAGACGTGCATCAAAATTAGCCGTAGGCAAGTCAATACCTAGATGACTCAAAAGGACCTTACTACGCTTGAAATCGTAGATATTAACAGCTTTAGAAAGAGCTGCCTGGAAGGCGTCTGATTTGAGTAGATCAGTATCTGTAGACGCATAAATCTGCTTGTCGTTACCCCATGCAAAACCGATGAGAGGCTCAGTGTGATAATTCTCACCAAGGATTTCAAAATAAAAGAAATCATCAAGGCTGAAGTGATCCGCTGTTACTTGGCTAGGCTCTTCATAGGCCACATCAAAATCTTGTGGCACAGCCTCGCCACCAAGGGCATTTTTAAACTGAACAAAGCCCATCTCGTCATAAAAGGCTGCCAATTTTTCAAGGTCAGGTCCCGTAAAGGCCGTATCATCGAGACCAATTTCAATAGGAGACTGGGTATCAATAGTCGCCAGGGTCTTAGAAAGGAAGGCTTGTTCCTTGTCATTGATGAGATTTTCCTTCATCTTAGACTTCTTCATCTCATCGATGTGGTCATAGATACCTTCAAGGGAACCGTGTTCCAAGAGGAGCTTAAGACCAGTCTTTTCACCAATCTTAGTCACTCCTGGAATATTATCGGACTTATCACCCATGAGGGCCTTAAGGTCGATGAATTGCTCTGGAGTAATCCCCATTTTCTCCATGAGGTAGTCAGGTGTGAAGGCTTCAAACTCAGCCACACCTTTTTTCGAAATCTCAACGACTGTATTTTCGTCAGTCAGCTGAATCAAGTCTTTATCCCCAGAAACAACTGTGATTTGGTAGTCCTCACTGGTATTTTCAGCCATTTTAGCTAAGGTACCGATAATGTCATCTGCCTCGTACTGAGCCAGATCATAATAGGCGATACCACGTGCAGCCAACATCTCACGGATATAAGGGAACTGCTCACGGAATTCCTCTGGAGTCTTGGCACGACCAGCCTTATAGTCCGCAAACATCTCTGTACGGAAAGTTGTTTTACCCGCATCAAAGGCTACCAAGACATGGGTCGGCTGGATTCGCTCAAGCAGGTTGTCCAACATGAGGTGGAAACCGTAGATAGCATTGGTATGAAGGCCGTTATTGTTACGAAAACGGTCAATTTGATTATAAAGTGCGAAAAAGGCACGAAAGGCAACGGATGAACCGTCGATTAGGAGTAATTTTTTCTGATTAGTCATAGGTTTATTATAGCATAGATGAGGAGCATTGGTTTTAATTGAAAATCTCTTATTTTAGGGAGACTCTTTTGTAAAAATAGCTAGTCAACATCTGATGACAAAAGTTCACTGATAAAACGACCTCAGGTATTTCCCTCCTCCACGCCCCATAGGCAAATGTGCTATAATAGAAGCTATGAACACAAAGATTTTAGACCAATTAGAATTTAACAAGGTCAAGGACCAGTTCACAGAATACCTGCAGACTGAACAGGCTCAGGCGGAGTTGCGTGACTTGGTGCCTATGACCAATCCAGAAAGAATTCAAAATCAATTTACAGAAATCCAAGAAATGTCTGAGATTTTCGTAGAGCACCATGGCTTTGCCATTGGTAGCCTGAGAGATATTTCTGAGCCCTTACGTCGCTTGGAACTGGATGCTGATCTCAATATCCAGGAGCTCATTGCCATCAAGAAGGTGCTGCAAGCTTCGGCTGACCTTGGTCGCTTCTACGCTGACCTTGAAAATGTTGAGCTCGTCGCTCTTAAACGTCTTTTCGAAAAGATTGAGGCCTTCCCAAGTCTACAAGGCAGCCTTCAAAGTATCAATGATCGTGGTTTCATTGAACATTTTGCTAGCCCTGAGTTGCAGAATATCCGTCGTCAACTCAAATCTTGCGATGATGCTATTCGCCAGACCTTGCAAGACATTCTCAAGAAATCTGGTCACATGTTGGCTGAAAGTTTAATTGCTAGTCGTAATGGTCGTTCAGTGCTTCCTGTCAAAAATACCTACCGTAACCGTATTGCTGGGGTTGTGCATGACATCTCAAGCTCTGGAAACACAGTGTATATCGAGCCACGCGCCGTTATACAGCTTAACGAAGAAATTACACAATTACGTGCAGACGAACGTCATGAGATGGCTCGTATCCTGCATGAATTGTCTGATCAACTCCGTCCACAAGCTGCTGCGATTGCCAATAACGCTTGGATTTTGGGGCACATGGACTTTATTCGTGGGAAATACCTCTATCTCCAAGATAAGAAGGCGGTTATTCCAAAGATTAGTGACAACCAAACACTTCAACTGCTTAACGTTCGTCACCCTCTCTTGGTCAACCCAGTAGCCAACGATTTACGCTTTGATGAAGACCTCACAGCCATTGTCATTACAGGTCCCAATACCGGTGGTAAAACGGTCATGCTTAAAACTCTAGGATTAGCTCAACTGATGGCTCAATCTGGTCTTCCAATTTTGGCTGATAAGGGCAGTCGTGTAGCCATTTTCCAAGAGATTTTTGCGGACATCGGAGATGAACAGTCTATCGAACAGAGTTTGTCAACATTCTCTAGTCACATGACCCACATTGTTGAGATTCTGGACGCTGCCGACAGCAACAGTCTTGTCTTGGTCGATGAGCTTGGGGCTGGTACCGACCCTCAAGAAGGGGCTAGTCTAGCCATGGCAATCCTAGAGCACCTCCGTTTGAGTCAGATTAAGACCATGGCTACTACTCACTATCCTGAGCTTAAGGCCTATGGGATTGAGACGCAACATGTGGAAAATGCCAGCATGGAGTTTGACACAGCGACTTTAAGCCCTACCTATCGTTTTATGCAGGGGGTTCCTGGTCGTTCTAATGCCTTTGAGATTGCTCGCCGCCTCGGTTTGAATGAAATTATTGTCAAGGAAGCAGAAAACCTCACAGATACTGATAGTGATGTCAACCGTATCATCGAGCAACTTGAAGCCCAAACTGTGGAAACACAAAAACGTCTGGAGCACATCAAGGACGTTGAGCAAGAGAACCTTAAATTCAACCGTGCGGTCAAGAAACTCTATAACGAATTCTCCCATGAGTACGATAAGGAACTCGAAAAGGCTCAGAAAGAAATTCAAGATATGGTGGATACAGCTTTGGCTGAGAGCGATAGTATTCTCAAAAATCTCCACGATAAGAGTCAACTCAAACCTCATGAAGTTATCGACGCCAAAGGAAAACTCAAGAAACTTGCCCCTCAAGTGGACCTCTCTAAGAATAAGGTCCTTCGTAAGGCCAAGAAAGAAAAAGGCTGCGCGTGCCCTCGTGTCGGAGATGATATCATCGTTACCGCCTATGGGTCAACGGGGTACCCTTACCAGTCAAGCCAAAAAAATGGTAACTGGGAAGCCCAGGTCGGTCTCATCAAGATGACACTCAAGGCGGATGAATTCACTCTTGTTCGTGCCCAATCGGAAGCCCAACAACCTAAGAAGAAACAGATTAACGTGGTTAAAAAAGCCAAGAAGGCATCTGGCGGTCCTCGTGCCCGTCTAGACCTTCGTGGGAAACGATACGAAGAAGCTATGCAAGAGCTTGATGCCTTTATTGACCAAGCCCTACTTAATAACATGAGTCAGGTGGACATCATCCACGGTATTGGTACAGGTGTCATCCGTGATGCTGTTACCAAATATCTCCGCCGTCATCGCCATGTTAAAAGTTTTGAATATGCCCCACAAAGTGCCGGTGGTTCCGGATGTACCATTGCAACCTTAGGGTAAAAATAGTTAAGAAAGACTGAGACCTTGTGTCCGGTCTTTTTCATATCCTACCAAAACAAAGAACAAAAAAAGTCTCCCTTAATCAAGGAAGACTTCTATTTTCTATATCACACTTGTCCACAAATGCTGGATAATCTGACTAACTGGAAAATAACCATTAATCAAGATACGTAAAACCCAGCTCGATGACAAGAGCGTTTGAATGTTGTTCATAGGAACAGTCGCAAGAATATTCCCCAACATAGTCAAAGGCACAAGACTCACTAAGGTGGCCAAGACACCACCTACCACTTGGTAACGTCTCTGATCAAGTCGCTCAATTCTCACAATATGGAAGAAAATACCAAGAAAGCGTAAGCCATAATAGGCTATACAGTAGATAGCAAAATAAGCAACACCCGCATAATAGACACGGTCAAGTGAAAAGATGTTCTGATCTTTAAAGAAGGCTATACTGGCATCCTTGGTTGGATTGGTATAAGGTACCCAAAGATTGATAGCCTCTCCTAGCGACCGGTAGAAATAGGCCGCCACACACATGGCGATAATGACTGAAACCACGTAATAAGCTTGCATAAAGAGGCCTCGACGATAGCCAATGTAGAAATTCCAAGCCATAATGGCTAAGACAAGGAGTCCAATCATGCGTCATCCTCATCGTCATTTGTAGCTGTCGCCTTAACCTTGAGCTGCTCAAGTTGCTTAGCTCTCAACGTTTCCAACTCTTTTTCCATATCTTCAACTTGAATTTCGCGTTCCAACTGAGTCGACAAAGAATTGATAGCCATTAGGATAGCGATTGTTTCATTGTCAGCATTTTTCATCTGCTCTTTGATAATTTTATATTTCTCATGGGCAACACGCTCCACCTCTTCCATGAAAAGGTTGTCCTTATCAGTTGTTAGCGTGAGGTTCTTCTCTCCAAAATGAAATTTGTAACGGTTCTTATTTGCCATTTGCTTGTTAGCTGCCAATCAATGGTGGTCACGGATTCGCCACCGCAGCTTCTCCTTATTTTATTGCTTTTATATCGCCATTTTTTAGCAAGATTCAGACACTTACTCTGAGGCGTGTTCGATACTTAAATGCCAACCCATTTTCTCTAATTGTGGAAAAAAGAGCATGGTTAGGCATTCTCTTTCTAATCATTATATCCTAAATTTTAACTTTCGTAAATTTTAGACTTTGCACTTCTCTAGAAAAATAATTTTCAGGGATTTCGAGTCTGTAAAATATCTACCAATTCTCCTTTTTTGTGCTAAAATAGATTTCATGGGCACAATCGTATTAAAAATGACAGCAGAGCAGATTTCGACACTCCAAAAGGACCTGGCAAACTATGCGACTGCGACTAAAAATCCTTATGCAAGTTTTTCAGCCAAGGTCGATGGAATAAGTGTCATCGCCTATACTTCAGGAAAGGTAACTTTCCAAGGAGCTAAGCCAGAAGTCTTGGCTAGCCGTTTTGGATACCAAGCTGAACCCAAGCATTCGCCTGATGGGCAAAACCTAGCCCTAGTTGGATCAGATGAAGTTGGAAATGGCTCCTATTTTGGTGGTCTAGCTGTTGTAGCTAGTCTAGTTACCCCAGCTGACCATGCCTTTTTGAAATCTCTTGGGGTCGATGATTCTAAAAATCTTAATGATATCAAGATTCGTCAGATTGCACCTATATTGGAGGAGAAAATTCCTCACAAGGCACTCCTTCTTTCGCCTAGAAAGTACAATGAAGTGGTTGGAGACGGTAAGAGTCATAATGCTGTGTCCGTTAAAGTAGCTCTCCACAATCAGGCTATCTTCCTATTGTTACAATCAGTTGCTAAACCAGATAAGATTGTCATTGATGCCTTCACCAGTGAGAAAAATTATCAGAAATACCTCAAGAATGAACGCAATCGCTTTGACTTTCCTATCACTTTAGAAGAAAAAGCCGAAGGAAAATACCTAGCTGTCGCAGTGAGTTCTATCATCGCTCGCAATCTCTTCTTGGAAAATCTGGATAAACTCAGCCAAGAGGTGGGTTATACCCTTCCTTCAGGTGCTGGTGCTAAGTCTGACCAGGTCGCAGCCAAGCTTCTTCAAGCCTATGGAGATCAGGCTCTCCAAGCTACTGCTAAATACCATTTCGCCAATACCAAAAAAGCCTACCAACGCTTAAAATAACCCTGAAAGGCCTTAACTATGAAAAACAAATGGACCCAATACTTCCTCATTTTACTTCGTGAATGGGGACTCTTTATCCTCTTTATCACATTTCCTTTTGACTCGCCTCTTCCTTTGGCTCCCTGTCCAGGTTGACGGCCACTCAATGGATCCTACTCTAGCCAATAATCAACGTGTTATCGTTTTGAAACACACATCCATTGAACGCTTCGATATTGTCGTTGCCAAGGAAGTCGAAGACGGTAAGACAAAACAAATCGTCAAACGTATCATCGGTATGCCAGGTGATACCATTACCTATCAAAATGATAAACTTACTGTCAACGGTAAAGAAGTCAAGGAAGAATACCTCAAAGAATTCCAAGCTGCCTTTGCCAAGGATAAGCTACAAAAAGAATATGCTTACAACGATGACAAGAGCAAGAGTGGATACTTCCAACAACTAGCTAAGGATGCCAAGGCCTTTACAACCAATGCTGATGGTAACACGACCTTCTCTGTCACTGTTCCTGAAGGCAAATATTTCCTACTTGGAGACAACCGTATTGTTTCCAAAGATAGCCGAGCAGTTGGTTTCTTTGACAAGAGTGCTCTTGTAGGAGAGGTCAAATTCCGCTTCTGGCCACTTAATAAAATTGGTACCGTTGAGGACAACTAAAAACACTAAATAAGATAAGGTTGGGGAAACCCAGCCTTATTATGTATCTAGGAAAAACACATGCAAGAATTTTATTTTTCAGGAACTATCGAACGCGTCATTTTTGAAAACGCTAGTAATTTTTTTCGTATCCTACTCTTAGAAATTGACGAAACAGACAGTGATTTTGAGGACTATGAAATCATTGTCACAGGAACCATGGGAGATGTCATGGAAGGTGAAGATTATACCTTCTGGGGTCAGCTAACCAATCATCCCAAATATGGTGAACAACTCCAAATGACACGCTACGAACGGTCAAAACCTTCTGCCAGCGGTCTTATCAAGTATTTCGCTAGCGACAATTTTAAGGGGATTGGTAAGAAAACAGCTGAGCGTATTGTCGAGATCTATGGCGAAGACCCAATTGACAAGATTCTCGAGGATCCTAGCAAGTTAGAACAGATTCCTAACCTTTCAAAGGTAAACCGAGAAGCCTTCGTTGCAAAGTTAAAAATCAACTATGGAACCGAGCAAATCTTGTCCAAACTTTCCAGCTATGGACTCACACCAAAAGCTGCCTCACAAATTTTCAATCAATATAAGGAAGAATCGCTCAACCTTATCGAGGAACACCCTTATCTCTTGGTAGAGGAAGTTCAAGGAATCGGATTTAAAATAGCTGACCAACTAGCCGAACGCTTAGGAATTGCTAGTGATGCTCCTGAACGTTTACGAGCTGCCTTGATTCATTGTCTGCTAGAAGCTAGCATGGAAGAAGGCGACACCTATATCGAAGCCAAATCCTTGCTTGAACGAACTATCATCCTTTTGGAAAGTGCTCGTCAGATTGAACTTGACCCCGCCTTAGTCGCGAAGGAATTAACCAATCTCATCCAAGAGGACAAAGTGCAAAATATAGAAACTAAAATCTTTGATAATACCCTATATTTTGCGGAACAGGGCATCTATACCCACCTAACTCGTATCATGAAAGACCAACCTGACATCAGTGCAGAGGACAAAATCCAAGCAAGTCTTGAAGAGGTGGAAGAGGAGCTTGGTATTACTTATGATAAGGTTCAAAAAGATGCCATTATCAAAGCCCTACAAAGCAAGGTCTTCATCCTGACAGGTGGTCCCGGGACAGGTAAAACCACCGTTATTAACGGAATCATTAAAACTTATGCCGACCTTCATGGTCTAGATCTCAAAAAGTCTGATTTGCCTATTATTTTAGCGGCACCAACAGGACGGGCTGCTCGTCGAATGAACGAACTCACCCAACTCCCTAGTGCCACTATCCATAGACATTTGGGACTCAATAGCGAGGACGATTTCAAGACCTTAGAGGACTATCTCGATTGCGACTTGATTATCATCGATGAGTTTTCTATGGTTGATACTTGGTTGGCCAATCAACTCTTTGAAAGTATCTCTGATTCAACCCAAGTCGTCATTGTGGGTGACCAAGACCAACTGCCTTCCGTAGGCCCTGGCCAGGTCTTGGCTGACCTTTTGCAGATTGATGACTTGCCTAAGGTTTCTCTGACCAAAATTTTCAGACAATCTGAGGACTCCACCATCGTTACCCTAGCTAGTCAGATGCGTCAAGGCCAACTACCCGCTGATTTCACAGAGAAAAAGGCTGACCGCTCTTACTTTGAGGCCAATGCCAACCATATTCCACAGATGGTCCCTAAAATTGTCTCTGCCGCTATAAAGAGCGGGATTGCTGCTCAGGATGTGCAGATTCTAGCTCCCATGTATCGAGGACAGGCTGGTATTAACAATCTCAATACTATTATGCAGGACCTACTTAATCCTCAAGAAAAGGCCAATCAATTTGCCTTTAATGACATTTTCTTCCGTAAGAACGACAAGATTCTCCATCTGGTCAACGATACTGAACTCAATGTCTTCAATGGCGACATCGGCATCATTACTGATCTCATCCCTGGTAAATATACTGAAAGCAAGCAGGACGAAATTTACATGTCCTTTGATGGCAATGAGGTTATCTATCCTCGTAACGAATGGAATAAGATTACTCTGGCCTATGCCATGTCAATCCACAAATCCCAAGGGAGTGAGTTTCCAGTCGTTATCCTTCCCATCACACGCCAAAGTGGACGTATGCTACAACGTAACCTCATCTACACTGCTATCACACGCGCCAAGAGTAAGCTAGTCATGTTAGGGGAAATCGCAGCCTTTGATTATGCTGTTCACAACGAGGGGGCTAAACGAAATACTTATCTCATCCAACGTTTTGAACAAACTTATACACAAGCTGTTGATAAGTCTGTCGAAAAGATTGTTAAAAACGAGGCAACAGGCGCCTCCAATCAAACAAAAACGAAAAACAACGACCCCTCAGAAACCCTTGAAAACAAAGACTTTTCGGAAAATATCAATCCATCCCCAGATCTTGTTAACACTTATTCACAACCTGTGGATAAGTCTGTTAACAAACCTGTGCAAACAGAAGAAAACTATCGTTTAACTGAAGAAAATTGGACAACTATAGATCCAATGATTGGGCTCAGTGAAGACGATATTGCCGCCTTTTTTAACAATAACTAAAAAAGACTTGGAAAGCGACTCACTAAGAGCAACTCCAAGTCTTTTCATTTGCTAAAATACGAAACGAATCAGGGCCATAGATATTATACCAACGATTACTGCATAGAGCAGATTTTTGCTCTTAAAGGCTACAATTACCGTTGACACAGTAGCCAGGATTTCCATCCACTTAAACTGTGGCAAGTGACCAATCTTCTCAGTCGTGAGACTAGAGAGAATCAGAGCAAAGAGGATAGAAACTGGTAAATAGTGCAAAAATCGAACAACGATATCTGGAAGCCCCTTGTATTTCACTAAAACAAAGGGAAGCACACGAGGAACCCAGCTGACCACAAACCCAAGTAGAATAGCAATGAGAATAAACTTATTGACGGCCATCACACATCACCCCCACACTACATCCAACCAAAGTAGCCACTAAAACAGCCAAAGATTCCGACAAGATGACACTAAGCTCAGATAAGCCACAGCAATAGATAGTAAAATCAAGAGTAGCTTACGCACTCCTTCCCCTAACAAGACATCAATCTGACTACTTAACAAACCAATAAACATGGCAATCAAAGCAAAATCCAAACCAAATAGCTCAGGATTAGGAATCATGGAACCAATCAAACAACCAACAACTGATGATACAATCCAAACCAGATAGCTAAAAATATTGTTACCATGCATCCAGTTAGCAGGAATATCTTTATAATGCACATATTCTCCCAACAAGACACCATAACTTTCATCCGTAATCAGACTACCAATTCCCAGCTGATTCCAAAGGCTTGTTTTTGTAAAAATCGTCGTTGCATGTAAACTCATCAACATGTTACGCAAATTAACCAAGAAAACAGTCAAGGTTAACTCACCTAGGCCAGCTCCTGCAACTACTAAGGCACACATGGCAAACTGGGCCGAGCCACCATAGACCAAGGCACACATGAGACCAACCTCAAGGGCTGATAGACCCGAAGCTGCTGCTACAACACCAAAGGCTAGACCAATAGCTACATAGCCTAAAGCTGTCGGTACCGCGGCTTTTACACCTAAACGAAAGTCAGACACACTCAATTCCTTTCTAAAGGAACCTCTTACCAAACTAGTAAGAGGTTCTTCTTATTCTTCAAATCCTGCAAAGGCTAGACTTGGTTTTGCATTCAAGTCCAACTCAGCAAAATGTTTTTGATCACATTCAATAGCGGCTGCTAGAGCAATCATGCCAGCATTGTCACCACAAAGACGTAAAGGCGGAATGACTACATCTACATCTGTGATTTCTTCAGCCAAACGTTCTCGTAAGCCCTGATTAGCTGCCACGCCACCTGCAACAACAAGTGTCTTGACAGGATAACGCTCCAAGGCTTTCTTAGTCTTAGCTAGAAGGATATCCAACACAGCAGCTTGGAAGGAAGCACAAAGGTCTTCTTTGACTAGTACTTCTCCCTTCTGTTCTGCATTGTGATGCAAATTGATGAAAGCTGACTTCAGGCCTGAAAATGAAAACTCCAAGTGGTCTTCCTTAATCATAGCGCGTGGAAAATCATAAACATCTTTCCCTTTATGAGCCAATTCATCAATTTCACGCCCAGCTGGGTAGGTCAACCCCATCACACGCCCGACCTTGTCATAGGCCTCACCAACTGCATCATCACGTGTCTCACCAACAATCTTGTAATTCCCCGGTTCTGACACATAAACCAACTCTGTGTGTCCCCCAGACACCAAAAGTGCTAAGAGGGGATATTCCAATTCTTGAACCTCACGCGCTGCCATAAGATGCCCAGCCATATGGTTAACTGGAATCAAAGGCAACCCATGTGCCCAAGCGAAGGCCTTAGCCGCTGCCATCCCGACCAAGAGCGCCCCGACCAAACCAGGACCATAGGTTACTGCTACAGCATCTAGTTGTTCAGCAGTAATTCCCGCCTCAGAAAGGGCATCTTTAATGCAAAGAGTCACCACTTCCACATGGTGACGACTAGCCACCTCAGGAACAACACCACCAAAACGTTTATGGCTTTCCACCTGACTGGCAATAATATTACTTAAAAGTTCTTTCTCATTTTTCAAAACGGCAACTGAAGTCTCATCACACGAGCTCTCCACTGCCAAAATATATCTATCTGCCATTAGACTTCCTCTCGCCTCATGATAACTGCATCTTCTTGAGGCTCATGATAATAATTTTTCCGAATCCCTAGACTTTCAAAACCAAATTTTCTATAAAGTGTCTGAGCGACTTGATTTGAAGCCCTCACTTCTAGGAATATAGGTTCACTACGCTCTTCCAAATGCTTCATCAGCTGACTAGCATAACCACGCCCCTGGTAAGCTTTTAAAATGGCGATATTGGTCACCTCAAGCTCACCCACTAAATTTTGAAGGGCTAAAAAACCAACAACTTCTTCCTGATCATAAACATAGAAATACTCCGTAGTATCCAAAGCCAAGTCTGCTACCACTTGTTCTATCGTCCACGGAGATTTGTCATAAACATCCGACAAAATCTGATAAATCAGTTGAGCTTGCTCTTGGCTACTCAATCTAGACACGCTTGATGTAGTTGTCACGGTTAGTCTCCTCATGCGTCTTAAGCCAATTCTCTTCCGCCTCAACCCGCTTCAAGTAATGTGGAACAAAAGCATCCACATCAACAGAAGGCAAGGACAAGCCTAAACGACCAATTAACTGGGCTGACGGAAGACTTGACAAGATAGTTGCTTCTGGAAGGCTTTCTTTAATCTGATCCACAAAATTAGCCACTTCACCGACAAATGTCACCTTTTCAAAAGTTTTAGCTTGCTCCAGAACATCTACAAAAGATGCATGGCAATCTGGGACGAGGGCCTGACCATTTTCATAAAAACCAACGTAAACATTATTACGACGAGCATCCATGATAGGAATCACAACACCGTCAACTGTAAGGTCTGTCAGTGCCTGTAGACTTGAAACTCCCACCAAATCAATGTCGAGGGCATAGGCTAAAGTCTTAGCTGTTGCGACAGCCACACGAAGCCCTGTGTAGGATCCAGGACCCTGTGCAACCACAATACGTTCTAAATCAGACGGTTGCCAGCCTGCCTGAGCAACTAAAAAATCAATGGTTGGCATTAGACTAATACTGTGGTTCTTTTTTACTGTGACAATTGACTCTGCCACTAGTTTCTCATCTTCTAACAAGGCTACTGATAAAGCTGTGCTAGAAGTATCAAATGCTAATATTTTCATCTTTTTTCCTTGTTTCCTTTTATGCTTTTCTATTATAACACAAGTCACTGTTTCCCAGAAACGAACATTTTCCAACTTTTTCCGCCATTTTCTTTATCTAGCCCTTATCTTATGGTACAATAATAGTAATTGTTAAACGAATCAAGGCTACTAGCTATTACTCATAAAGTGAATATCATAACGTCAAGTAAATCATAGAAAGATTAACTTGACCGGTTTTTTTATAGAATGGCAGAGCCTTTTGGAAAGAAAGGAAAACCATGATTTATAAAGTCTTTTACCAAGAAACTAAAGAGCGTAATCCACGCCGTGAACAGACAAAATCACTCTACCTAGATATCGATGCAGAAACTGAACTTGAGGGACGTATCCAAGCTCGTAAAATCATCGAAAAAAACACTGCCTATAACATCGAATTCATCGAGCTCCTCTCAGAAAAAGCCCTTGAATACGAAAAAGAAACAGGCGTTTTTGAAGTAACGGAGTTCTAAGACCATGGCATCAAAAATCAATCTAAAACCTGAAGAAGTTGGGGTTTATGCGATTGGTGGTTTGGGGGAAATCGGTAAAAATACCTATGGTATTGAATACCAAGATGAGATTATAATCGTCGATGCGGGTATTAAATTCCCCGAGGATGATCTTCTCGGAATCGATTATGTTATCCCGGACTATTCTTACATCGTTGAAAATGTTGATCGTGTAAAGGCACTTGTCATTACCCACGGTCACGAAGACCATATTGGTGGGATCCCCTTCCTTCTTAAACAGGCAAATATCCCAATTTATGCAGGGCCACTTGCTCTTGCTCTTATCAAAGGAAAATTGGAAGAACACGGACTACTTCGTGACGCACAACTCTATGAAATTAATGCTAATACAGAGCTTACTTTCAAAAATATGAGCGTGACCTTCTTCCGCACTACTCACTCAATTCCAGAACCTCTCGGTATTGTCATCCATACACCTCAAGGTAAAATTGTGTGTACCGGTGACTTTAAGTTTGACTTCACCCCAGTAGGTGAGCCTGCAGACCTTCACCGTATGGCTGCACTTGGTGAAGAAGGCGTTCTTTGCCTCCTCTCAGACTCAACCAATGCTGAAGTACCAACTTTCACAAATTCCGAGAAGGTCGTTGGTCAATCCATCATGAAAATTATTGAAGGCATCCACGGACGTATTATCTTCGCCTCATTTGCCTCAAACATTTTCCGTCTGCAACAAGCTGCCGAAGCCGCTGTAAAAACTGGCCGTAAGATTGTTGTCTTCGGACGTTCTATGGAAAAAGCCATTGTCAATGGGGTTGAACTAGGCTACATCAAAGTTCCAAAAGGAACTATCATTGACCCTAGTGAGATGAAAAACTACCATGCCAGTGAGATTCTTATCATGTGTACCGGTTCTCAAGGAGAGCCTATGGCAGCCCTTGCACGTATCGCTAACGGGATGCACCGCCAAGTGACACTGCAACCTGGTGACACTGTTATCTTCTCATCTAGCCCTATCCCAGGAAACACAACCAGCGTAAACCGCTTGATTAATACTATTCAAGAAGCTGGTGTCGATGTTATCCACGGTAAAATCAACAATATCCATACCTCTGGACACGGTGGTCAACAAGAGCAAAAACTCATGCTTCGTTTGATCAAACCAAATTCTTCATGCCTGTTCACGGTGAATACCGCATGCAGAAGGTTCATGCAGGTCTTGCTGTTGATTGTGGTGTTCCAAAAGATAATATCTTCATTATGGAAAATGGCGATGTCTTAGCCCTAACAAAAGACTCTGCGCGTCGTGCAGGTCACTTCAATGCTCAAGATATCTATGTTGATGGTAATGGTATTGGGGATATCGGAGCTGCCGTTCTTCGTGACCGTCGTGATCTTTCTGAAGATGGTGTCGTACTTGCCGTAGCAACTGTCGACTTCAAGTCTAAGATGATTCTAGCCGGTCCAGACATCCTCAGTCGTGGCTTCATCTATATGCGTGAATCTGGCGATCTTATCCGCGAAAGCCAACGCATTCTATTCAATGCTATTCGTATCGCTCTTAAGAACAAGGATGCTAGCATCCAATCTGTTAATGGAGCTATCGTCAATGCTTTACGCCCATTCTTGTATGAAAAAACAGAACGTGAACCAATCATTATTCCAATGATTCTCACACCTGATAAATAAAAAAATGGTGGCTGGATGGCTACCATTTTTTAGTTTAAATACAGTCTGGAGCACAACCCTTCCAGCAAGTAAAAAAAGCGCTTATAACGCTTTTTTCATTTTATGCACCTGGATAAATGTAAGATACTGAACCTGGTGTAGTTGAGTTTTGTGGGTCAAACCAACCACGATAGTTATTGATTTGTTGCTGGTTGTTATAGTTTGACTCCAAGATCTGAATTTGACCATCTTGACCAACTTCTGTTACATAACCAACGTGACCATAGCCACCATCAGTCCAACATACAATTGATCCTGTCACAGGTGTTGAACCTACAGCATAACCTTGGCTAGCAGCGCTTCCTGCCCAATCGCCACCATTACCCCACCAGTTACTTGCCCATGGAGCAACTTCCTTAACACCCCATGTACATTGACCAACTGGATAACGATTCCAAGTAGCATCTGAATCAGTAGCTGCTACCTCTGAAGAAGAAGCTTCTGTTGTTTCCTCAACTGCTGTCGTAGCACCTGAAACTTCCAAGCTTCCACCAGGAACAATTGTTGACCAAATAGTCATGCCATTTTCAGCTGCCAATTGATAAGGATCTACCCCATACTGACTAGCAATTCCGAAGAATGAATCTCCATTTTGAACTGTATAAGTATCAGCATTAACTGTTTGTGCGACTGTAAGACCGAGCAATAATGCACTTGAGGCTGCTGCCAAAGCAGCTTTTTTTGTAGTTTTCATATTTCCCCCTGAATAAGATTAATATAAAATTAGTTTAACACTCTCATATTTTAATGCGATTAAGGGGGAATAAAGAAATATGACAAAAAGAAAAACAGCTCAGTTAAAACTACGTAATTTGTCCAAGAACTTAATAAATTTAAAAGAAAAAGAAAACCAGGCATAACCTGATTTTCAAATTTAATTTCTTAATAAATGTCCAAGTAGTTATCAATTTCCCATTGTGAAACAAAGGTAGCATAGCTTGCCCATTCCATACGTTTCGCATCAAGGAAGTTTGTATAGATATGATTACCCAAAGCTTGACGAACCACTTCATCTGTTTCCAATGCTTTAAGAGCGTTACGAAGTGTTGATGGCAAATCAATAATACCAGCTTCTTTACGTTCTTCAGGAGACATTGAGTAGATATTTGTTTCAACTGGATCTGGAGCATCAATCTTGTTGATAATACCATCAAGACCTGCTTCCAAAAGTACAGCAAGTGCCAAGTATGGGTTTGCCATTGGGTCTACTGAACGCAATTCCAAACGTGTACCCATACCACGAGACGCAGGAACGCGGATCAATGGTGAACGGTTGCTACCAGCCCATGCAATATATACAGGAGCTTCGTATCCAGGAACCAAACGTTTGTAAGAGTTAACTGTTGGGTTAATAATTGCAGTATAGTTGTATGCATGTTTCATCAAACCACCAAGGAAGTAGTAAGCATCTTGAGACAATTGCATACCACGTGGATCCTCTGGATCAAAGAATGCATTTCCTTCTTCAGTGAAGAGAGACATGTTACAGTGCATACCGCTACCAGCAATACCATATTTAGGTTTCGCCATAAATGTCGCATAAAGACCATGTTTACGAGCGATTGTCTTAACAACCAATTTGAAAATTTGGATATTATCACAAGCCTTCAAAACATCTGTATACTTGAAGTCGATTTCATGTTGACCAACAGCCACTTCGTGGTGAGATGCTTCAACATCGAATCCCATCTCTGTCAACACATTAACGATTTCACGACGTGTGTTATCTGCAAGGTCAGTTGGTGCAAGGTCAAAATAACCACCTTTATCGTTAACTTCAAGTGTAGGATTACCTTGTTCATCTAATTTGAAAAGGAAGAATTCTGGTTCTGGTCCAAGGTTAAATGATTTATAACCAACTTCTTCCATATGACGCAAAGCCTTTTTCAAGTTACCACGAGGGTCACCAGCAAATGGTTCACCTGCAGAGGTATAGATATCACAAATAAGACCAGCTACTGCACCATTTTCATCACCCCAAGGGAAAACTGTCCACGTATCAAGATCTGGATAAAGATACATATCAGATTCATTGATACGAACAAATCCCTCGATTGATGAACCATCAAACATAGCTTTATTTGAAAGTACCTTATCCAACTGTTCATCTGTCGCAGGAATTTCAACGTTCTTCATAACACCAAGAATATCAGAGAACATTAAACGTAAGAAAGTAACATTCTTCTCTTTGACTTCGCGACGAATATCAGCTGCTGTGATTGCCATAATAGGGGTCTCCTTTATAAAAACCAAAAATAAAAGTTCAAAGCGTAATTAGATACGCAAGTTACCAAATTGTTGTGACGGGGTCGTAAAACGGCCTTGCTGAAGGAGTTCATCATGCAAGATACGTCGAACGTCCGCATCTGTTAAAGCCGCTTGTTTTTGTTGGGCACGAACTTCACGTTCTTCGTACTCATGCTTAATCGCTGCAATATTGTAACCATCATCCAAAAAATCTTTGATTTCCAATAAACGATCCATATCATTTAATGAGTACATCCGACGATTTCCAGCTGTACGTTCAGGTTGAATTAAACCTTGATCTTCATAGTAACGAATTTGACGAGCAGTTAAATCCGTCAACTTCATAACTGTTCCAATCGGAAAAAAACAGCTAGAGAACGCCTTAATTCTTTTCTCTTGCCATGATCATCCTCCTTTCCTAACAATTATATTCTGAATATTTCTACATGTCAACAGTTTATGTTACTTTTTTTCTTACACAACGAGTAATTCCCGAACATTATATTGTATACTCGCTCTAATTTTAAGGATTTTTATCAAAAACATAAAAAAATAGAGTTCAATAGAACCCTATCATTCTTATTTTTAAGTGTTTAAGTAGCCAATCATAATCATAATTAACAAGGATTGCTATAAAGACTCCACAGAAAGTTTCAAAGACTCGAGCAATAACATAAGTGAAGGTATTATCAGGTGGAATAGACAAGGTAATAATCAGAAGTGCAGCCACTCCTCCAATAACACCAGATGCATTATTAAATGACACATTAATGACAATCGTCAGCATTGTCAAAATTGGAACCAATAGCAAGGTCACCCAAACTGAATGATTAAACCACATATTCACAAAGTAAAATAATAACGATAAAAGCCCTCCAACCGTATTCGCAAAAATACGTGATTTACCAAACTGAATACTTCTATCAAAGTTTTCTCGAAGACTAAAGACTGCTGTCAAACAACCAATCTGAAGCCCTTCCCAGCCTAAAGCAGAAAAAAGACCTAAAACTAGAAAGACAGCAATCCCCGTCTTAAGTGTACGCATACCAAATTTAAATTTTTTCGGTTCAAATTTCAATCCCATTTTACTATTTTAACATGATTATGAAACTTTTGACTACTTCTACAGTATTATGACGCAAAGTTCAAACTAATAATCGCAATTTTTTGAGAGAAAGTTACTTCCCAATAATAGTTTTTAGCCTCTATCAAATACTCAATGAGATAACACAAAAAAGAGTTGGTTTCCCAACTCTTTTCATTCTAATAGACTTATTTATCAGTAAGTGCAGCCAATCCTGGAAGTTCTTTACCTTCAAGAAGTTCCATAGAAGCACCACCACCAGTAGAGATCCATGAGAATTTATCTGCACGTCCAAGGTTGATCGCAGCAGCAGCTGAGTCACCACCACCGATGATTGATTTAACGCCTGGTTGTTTCCGATAGCGTCCATCACACCGATTGTACCAGCTTGGAAGTCAGGGTTTTCAAATACACCCATAGGTCCGTTCCATACAACTGTTTTAGCACCAGTCAAGGCTTTATCGAATTCAGCAATTGATTTAGGACCGATATCCAAACCAAGGAAACCTGGGTCTACTGCTTCACCTTCAGTGTCTTTAACTTCAGTGTAGTCAGCAAATGCATTAGCTTCTTTTTGAGTCAACTGGCAAGATCAATTTACCGTTTGATTTTTCAAGAAGAGCTTTAGCAACATCAAGTTTATCTTCTTCTACAAGTGAGTTACCGATTTCGATACCTTGTGCTTTGTAGAATGTGTAAGTCATACCACCACCGATAAGAACTTTATCAGCTTTTGCAAGAAGGTTTTCGATAACACCAATCTTATCAGATACTTTAGAACCACCAAGGATAGCTACGAATGGACGCTCTGGAGTTTCAACTGCTTCTTTGATGTAAGCAATTTCGTTTTCAAGAAGGAAACCAGCAACAGCTTTATCAACGTTTGCTGAGATACCAACGTTAGATGCGTGTGCACGGTGAGCTGTACCGAATGCATCGTTTACGAAGATACCATCTCCAAGTGATGCCCAGTATTTACCAAGTTCAGGATCATTTTTAGATTCTTTCTTGCCATCAACATCTTCAAAACGAGTGTTTTCAACCAAGAGAACTTGTCCATCTTCAAGAGCGTTAACAGCTGCTTCCAATTCAGCACCACGTGTAACACCTGGGATAAATTTAACGTCTTGACCCAATTTAGCAGCCAAGTCAGCAGCTACAGGAGCAAGTGATTTGCCTTCTTTATCAGCTTCTTCTTTTACACGTCCAAGGTGAGAGAAGAGGATTGCACGTCCACCTTGTTCAAGAATGTACTTGATAGTTGGAAGGGCAGCAGTGATACGGTTATCGTTAGTGATCACGCCATCTTTTACAGGTACGTTGAAGTCAACACGAACGAGAACTTTTTTCCCTTTCAAGTCAACATCTTTAACAGTCAATTTAGCCATTTGATCAGACTCCTTAATTTTTTTTAATACGTTTTTCATTATATCACAAAAATGCATAAAAGAGATAGCAAAAATCAGAAGGATTTCTAGCTTATTGCTAGTATAACGCATTTAGCATATAATCTAAATAGAAAGGTCGAATATCCATGAAAAAACAGCTAAACAAGAAGCAGAAACAAGCTGACCATGATCTAAATGTAATCCTTATTCTTACCCTTGTTCCTCTGCTCCTCTTTCTTACTCTTAAACCAACTCTTTTTTCATACACTAACCAAACCTCAGTACCGCTATGGCTGCGATTAATCTTATTAGCTAGTTGTCAATTTGCCATCGCAGGCTTAGGAACCAGCACTGTTATGCTTTTTATCGCAAAGAATCTTTCAGACACTTTGGATTAATCACCAAAAATCTAGTTACCACCCTTTTTCAATCTCTTCTTGTAGCCCTACCACTTATCATATTTAAAGGAATTACTCATCAGATTCATTCCTATCTACCTCTTCAATCAATACAATTATCAAAAGAAGTAATGAGCCAATCATTTCCTAGTAATATCCTGGCATACCTATTCATCTGTCTTATTTGGGGATTCTGGGAAGGATTTAACTATGTAGTCATCGCTGAAAAGATACGCATACGTTTTCCATCTCCTTACATTTGGTTAGATAGTGGGGCAATAACTTGTGCGATTTTTTGCCTCCTTGTCCATGGAATTATTGGTTTTGATATCTATACCCTATTTGAATCACTTACCGTTTTTATACTTATTTATGGTATGCTAGCTATACAAAAACATAATAAAAACGCCTGGGGTTGTGTCCTGCTCTTTCTACTCATTTGGAATGCCTTCTAGCTTATTCATAAATCACAATCCTACTGAGATTATAACAGCCTATTTATACGGATGTTTTATTATTTTGGAAATAAAAAAAGAGCCGAAGCTCTTCTTTTTATACAATTGAATTATTTAGCGATTTTCGCGAAGTATTCAAGAGTACGAACAAGTTGTGAAGTGTAAGACATTTCGTTGTCATACCATGAAACAACTTTAACCAATTGTTTACCGTCAACGTCAAGAACTTTAGTTTGAGTTGCGTCAAACAATGAACCGAATGACATACCTACGATATCAGAAGATACGATTGGATCTTCAGTGTATCCGTATGATTCGTTAGAAGCTTCTTTCATAGCTGCGTTTACTTCATCAACAGTAACGTTCTTGTCAAGAACTGCTACCAATTCAGTTACTGAACCAGTTGGAACAGGAACACGTTGAGCAGCTCCGTCCAATTTACCGTTCAATTCAGGGATAACCAAACCGATTGCTTTAGCAGCACCAGTTGAGTTAGGAACGATGTTAGCTGCAGCAGCACGAGCACGGCGAAGGTCACCTTTACGGTGTGGTCCGTCAAGAACCATTTGGTCACCAGTGTAACCGTGGATAGTAGTCATCAAACCTTCAACGATACCGAAGTTGTCATGAAGAGCTTTAGCCATTGGAGCCAAACAGTTTGTAGTACATGAAGCACCTGAGATAACTGTTTCAGTACCATCAAGAATATCGTGGTTAGTGTTAAATACGACTGTTTTAACATCTGATCCACCAGGAGCAGTGATAACAACTTTCTTAGCACCACCAGCATGCAAGTGTTTTTCAGCAGCTGCTTTAGTAGCAAAGAAACCAGTTGCTTCAAGAACGATTTCTACACCGTCGTTAGCCCAGTCAATTTGTTCTGGGTCACGTTCAGCAGAAACTTTAACGAATTTACCGTTAACTTCAAATCCACCATCTTTAACTTCAACAGTACCGTCGAAACGACCTTGAGTTGTGTCGTATTTCAACAAGTGTGGCAAGCATAACTGGATCTGTAAGGTCGTTGATGCGTGTAACTTCAACACCTTCTACGTTTTGGATACGACGGAAAGCAAGACGACCGATACGACCGAAACCGTTAATACCAACTTTAACTACCATTAGTGATTTCCTCCTTATGAAAATCAAATAAATATAATTTTGAGAGCAAGCTCTCCCAATTGTGAAAAGATTAACTTGAGCGCTTTCAATTCAACCTTTCAACAGTCATATTATATAATTTTTTTCAAAAAATTGCAAATAGAAAAGGCACTTACTTTCATAAGTACCTTAACTTTATAAGTTCTAATTAAGCTTCACCAGAATTTTTCTTGATGATTTCTTCTTGAACTGATTTAGGAACATCTTCATAGTGGTCAAATACCATCATGAATGTACCACGACCTTGAGTTGCAGAACGAAGTGTTGTTGCATAACCGAACATTTCAGCAAGTGGAACGTAAGCACGAACGATTTGGCTGTTACCGTGTGCTTCCATACCATCAACACGTCCACGACGAGCTGTAACGTGACCCATAACATCACCAAGGTTTTCTTCAGGAACAGTGATTGTTACAAGCATCATTGGTTCAAGGATAGTTGGTTGTGCAGTCTTAGCAGCTTCTTTAAGTGCAAGAGACGCAGCGATTTTGAAGGCAGTTTCAGATGAATCGACATCGTGGTATGAACCATCGTAAAGCTTAGCTTTGATGTCAACCATTGGGTATCCAGCAAGGACACCGTTAGCCATAGATTCTTCCAATCCTTTTTCTACTGCAGGGATGAATTCACGTGGAACCACACCACCGACGATAGCATTTCGAATTCGAATCCTTTACCTTCTTCGTTTGGAGTAAATTCAATCCAAACATCACCAAACTGACCTTTACCACCAGATTGACGTTTGAAGAATCCACGTGCTTGTGTTCCAGCACGGAATGTTTCACGGTAAGATACTTGTGGAGCACCAACGTTTGCTTCAACTTTGTGTTCACGTTTCAAACGGTCAACAAGGACATCAAGGTGAAGTTCACCCATACCAGAGATAACTGTTTCACCAGTTTCAGGGTTAGTTTCAACACGGAATGTTGGATCTTCTTCAGCAAGTTTTTGAAGACCGATACCCATCTTATCTTGGTCAGCTTTAGTCTTAGGCTCAACCATCAATTGGATAACTGGTTCTGGAACTTCGATTGACTCAAGAATAACTTTAGCTTTTTCATCAGTCAATGAGTCACCAGTTGTAGTATCTTTCAAACCGATAGCAGCAGCGATATCACCAGCGTATACTTGTTCAATTTCTTGACGGCTGTTAGCGTGCATTTGAAGGATACGTCCGATACGTTCACGTTTACCTTTAGATGTGTTCATTACATATGAACCTGATTGAAGGATACCTGAGTAAACACGGATAAATGTCAAACGACCTACAAATGGGTCAGTCATGATCTTGAAGGCAAGAGCTGCGAATGGCTCATCATCAGATGCTGGACGAGTTTCTTCTTCGTCTGTATCTGGGTTGATACCTTTGATTGCAGGGATATCAAGTGGGCTTGGAAGGTAATCGATAACCGCATCAAGCATCAATTGAACACCTTTGTTCTTGAAGGCAGAACCACAAAGAACTGGGAAGAATTCAACGTTGATTGTCGCACGACGGATAGCTGCTTTCAATTCCTCGTTAGTGATTTCTTCACCTTCAAGGTATTTCATCATCAAATCTTCGTCAGTTTCAGCAACTGCTTCGATCAATTTTTCACGGTATTCGTTTGCTTGATCAACGTAATCAGCTGGAATATCTTCTTCAAGAATATCTGTACCAAGGTCATTAGTATAGATTTCAGCTTTCATTTTAATCAAGTCAATGATACCACGGAAATCATCTTCAGCACCGATTGGCAATTGGATTGGGTGTGCGTTTGCTTGAAGACGATCGTGAAGTGTGCTTACTGAGTAAAGGAAGTCTGCACCGATTTATCCATTTTGTTGGCAAATACGATACGTGGAACACCATACTCAGTTGCTTGACGCCAAACTGTTTCAGTTTGAGGTTCTACACCTGATTGTGAGTCAAGAACGGTTACGGCACCATCCAATACACGGAGTGAACGTTGTACTTCGATTGTGAAGTCCACGTGTCCTGGTGTATCGATGATGTTAACGCGGTGACCATCCCATTGTGCTGTTGTAGCGGCAGATGTGATTGTGATACCACGCTCTTGTTCTTGCTCCATCCAGTCCATTTGTGATGCACCTTCGTGAGTTTCACCGATTTTGTGGATTTTACCAGTGTAGTAAAGGATACGCTCTGTTGTAGTTGTTTTACCGGCATCGACGTGGGCCATGATACCGATATTACGAGTTTTTGCAAGTGAAAATTCGCGTGCCATTAGGTTTATTCTCCTATAAATATTTTAGTTTACTTATTTATTATAACATTATTGTCAAAAAACGGATAGGCAGGACCTACCCGTTTTTTCACTAATATTTAACTGGTTTTCAAATGATATGAATGATATTATTTGAATTCAGAGTCAGCCTATTACAAATCCATAATCTTAGCTTATGAATATATGACTGTAATTCAGCTTGAAGCTTATGATTACCAGCGGAAGTGTGCAAAGGCACGGTTTGCTTCAGCCATTTTGTGAGTATCTTCACGTTTCTTAACTGATGCACCAGTGTTGTTTGCAGCGTCCATGATTTCTTTTGCAAGACGATCTTTCATAGTGTGTTCACCACGCGCACGTGATGCGTTAACCAACCAACGAAGACCAAGAGTTGTACGACGTTCTGGACGAACTTCAACTGGGACTTGGTAGTTTGAACCACCGACACGACGTGCACGTACTTCAAGTACAGGCATGATGTTGTCCATAGCTGTTTCAAATACTTCAAGAGCATCGTTTCCAGTTGCTTCTTTGATTTGCTCGAAAGCATCGTATACGATTGTTGCAGCAGTACCACGTTTACCGTCAAGCATTACACGGTTGATAAGACGTGTAACGATTTTTTTGAATTGTACAATGGATCTGCCAATACTTCGCGTTTAGGCGCTCTATTTTTTTACGACTCATTTTATCTTATCTCCCTTCTTATCCTTTAGGACGTTTAGCACCGTATTTAGAACGGCTTTGTTTACGATCAGCTACACCTGCAGTATCAAGTGCACCACGGACGATGTGGTAACGTACCCCTGGAAGGTCTTTTACACGTCCACCACGGATAAGAACAACGCTGTGTTCTTGGAGGTTGTGTCCGATACCTGGGATGTAAGCAGTAACTTCGATAAGGTTGCTCAAACGTACACGAGCGAATTTACGAAGGGCTGAGTTAGGTTTCTTAGGTGTCATTGTTCCAACACGTGTTGCAACACCACGTTTTTGTGGTGAAGATACGTTAGTTTGAACTTTTTTGTGGCTGTTGTAACCAACGTTCAAAGCTGGTGATTTAGATTTAACAACTTTTGATTGACGTGGTTTACGAACCAATTGGTTAATTGTAGGCATCTACATTCTCCTGTGTTTTTTTATTTTTGGTTGATATGGCACTTGGTGACAGCCCATATCTGTGTGTACTTTTGCAACTTATGTCAGCACGTCTCTGTACACTTTTGAGAGACCAAAAGTAAAAAGTACCGTCTAATATAGTATCATTTTTTGATAATTATTGTCAAGACTTTCTTGTTAAAAAGAAAAATTCCTAATCGTTAAATTAGGAATACTATCGTAGATTAATTATTTGTCAAAAATATTACCGACTTCAACTTCTACCTTCTGTGCTTTTACATCGATGTCAGAAACAGTAAGTAATGATTTATATTCATGGATATCACGATCACCTTTAGCATTTTCTGCGAATACAGCTACACCTACTAACTCACTATCAAATTCTGAAAGCAAGCTAATCATACCCGTAATGGTACCGCCACCTTTAAGAAATCATCAACAATAAGGACGCGGCTATTTGGTTTCAAACTACGTTTTGAAAGGAACATCTTTTCAATACGATCACTTGAACCACTAACGTAGTTTACCGATACGGTTGAACCTTCTGTAATTTTCAAGTCACGACGAACAATAACAAATGGAATATTCAAGACATCTGCTACTGCATTTGCTAAAGGAACTCCTTTAGTTGCAACAGTCATAACGGCATCAATTTTTTGTCCCTTAAAGGCACTGGCAATGATACGACCAACATTTTTCAAAATAGACGGTGTACTCAATAAATCAGATAGGTAGAGATAACCACCTGGTAAGATACGATCACTCTCGGAAAGACGTTTACAAAGATCTTCAACCAGACTTCTTGCATCTTCATCAGAAATAGTTGGTGTAAACATAACGCCACCAGATGCACCCGTTACTGTTTCGATTTCTCCTATTTGACTTTCCTCAAAAGCTTTTTTAATGATAGCAACATCTTCTGAGATTGAAGACTTTGCAGCTTCATAACGTTCTGCAAAGGTGTTGAGGCTTGTCAATTGATAAGGATTATTAATCAGGTAGTTTGAAATCACTACCATGCGCTCACTTCGTTTTAATTTCATATGTTACCTATATTTTTCTGTACTTTTTTTAACTATTATACCATAATACAGCAAAAAACGAACATTTTCATATGAAATGCTCGCTTAATTTCGATTTTAATCAAATTTTGGCTTGTAGAAAGAACGATTATCCATAGCAAAGAGACGATTTGTCATTTCTCCTGGACCTACTAGGTTAAGGGCTGTCGTCATCATCATCATGCTGGCATCAAGATTATCAATCATATGAATAATTTCTGCTTCCATAATACGAGGTCGCACTGGGCTACCATACTCTAGTTGTCCGTGGTGGCTGAGAATGACATGACGCAAAACAACGACATCCTCACGCGTATCGTCAATATTGAGCTCCATGAGCACCTTAGTGATTTCTTCATCAATCAAAGCAATATGACCAATCAAGTTTCCACGAACCGTATACTCAGTATTTTCAGGACCAGTAAGTTCAATAACCTTAGCCAAATCATGAAGCATAATTCCGGCAAAAAGTAGACTCTTATTGAGCTCTGGATAAATATCTCCAATGCTGTCCGCTAGGCGAACCATAGTAGCTGTATGATAGGCTAATCCACTTTCAAAGGCATGATGATTTGTTTTAGCAGCTGGAAAAGTGAAAAACTCTTTATTATACTTGCGATAAAGGGCACGAACCACACGCTGCCAAGTTGCTTCCTCAATCTTGAAAATCATTTGCTCTAGGTATTCGCGTACTTCGGAAGGATTTACTGGTGGTTTCTCTTTGAAATCAGCTGGATCATTGGGCTCACCAAATGTAGGCAAGCGTAAGGTAATTTGGTTTACCTGAGGAGTATTATTATAAACTTCTCGACGGCCCTCCATATGCACTACTTTACCTGCGGTAAATTCTTCGACATTATAAGGCTGAGCATCCCATAGGTTGCCTGAAATCTCTCCAGTATCATCCTGGAATGTAAAGGCAATGTAATCCTTTCCTGCTCTTGTCTTACGTACCTCTGCACGCTTAATCAGATAAAAACCTTCAAAATACTCGTCTTTTTTCATTTGATTAATCTTCATGCTTGTCCTCGTTTTCTAATCGTGGTAAATCCAACAAACTTTGTGTCGCACTGTCTTGATAGGTTTCAATTGTATCAAGAGCTCTAACAATTGCCCTACTCCTTGTGTTGAGAAGACTATCGACGGTTTTACTTGCTGTATTCAATTGTTTCTGAGCTTTAGCTAACATATCTCCAAACCTGCTAAATTCTAGTTTGACGTTACCTAAAATCTTACTAATATCATCCGCATTCTTTTGAATATTCAAAGTTCTAAATCCCACAGACAATGAATTCAAGAGTGCTGATAAGGTTGACGGCCCTGCGATAACAATATTCTCCTCGCGACGAAGGGCGTCAAAGAAGGCTGGTTGACGTACTACCTCAGCATAAAGTCCTTCTGTCGGCAAAAATAATATACCAAAATTTGTAGTTTCAGGTGGGTTAAGATACTTCTTGTTAATATCCTTTGCAAATCGCTTAATACTAGTCAAAAGTGACTTACGGTGATTCTCAATCTCCTCTTTATTACCAGACTCATAAGCATCTTCCAGACGATAGTAATCTTCCAAAGGAAACTTAGAATCAATGGGAAGATAGATATATTCATCTTTATGGTTTCCTGGCATTTTGATTGCATATTCAACTCGTTCACTTGAACCTGATACCGTAGGAAATTCTCGCTCGTACTGGTTAACAGTCAATATGTCTTCAATAATTTGCCCTAATTGAAGCTCTCCCAAAATACCTCGTGTTTGTATTTGAAAGGACCTTGTTAAGACTTCCAACATCCTTGGCTACATTTTTCATTTCCCCTAAGCCCTGGTTAACCGACTCTAATTGTCTTGAAACCGTCTCAAAAGAGGCTTGTAAACGTGTTTGTAGGGTTTGCTCAAGTTTCTCTTCAACTGTCTGACGCATTTGTTCCAGACGTTTCTCATTGGAATCTTGCATATCTTTAACCGCTTTAGTTAAGCTTTGGTTTATTTGCTCAAGGCGTTGGTCGGAGCGGTCTCGATTATCAGACAAATTTTGATGTAAAACCTCTCGGATATCTGTCAACTGTTGGTATAGTTCCATCTGCAATTGGTTCAATTGCTTTGTTGTTTCCAGTTGGTTTGTCTTAGCAAAACTTTCCAATTGAAACGAAACTTGATCTGAAAGATTATCTGCATTTTCTTCCAAACTCTTATTAATCTGTTCTTTTAACTCCATATTCTTCAAGAAAAGAGCAATAAGAATTCCTAAGCTTAATAAAGTTAAAAGTGTAAGTAGATAGATCATACTAACTCCTATCTTTAGTCTGGATGACAATCACATATCCATTTGGCACAAGCACTTGAATCGGACCATCAACGAATTCATTGCTAGAATAGATTTTCTTCTGGAAATAATTCATACTAGTTAATTCGTATTTTGCTTCCAAAATCGTCAGTTCTCCATCACCCTCATGTAAAAAAGAAACATAGGTCATTCCGGGTTCTGGTAAAACTTTATGACTTCCTTCTGAATAATAAGTAATCTTATTTTGCTTATCTCGCAAACAGATACACCTCATAAAAGGAGCTAATTCAGGATCGCTGACCAAAAATATATTTGATAACATATGATCAATTCTGCCACCAAAAGCACCGAAAATAGTTACTTCCGCCTCAGGATATAACTGAAATATAATTTTTAGGGCTAACTCTGTATCCGTATCATCCTTTTCAGCTGGAGCAATCATACAATCTTTGGCAGCTGATTGAATCATCTCTAACTCTGACCGAGATACTGAATCAAAGTCTCCGACAGCCAAATCAAGAGGTAAACCTAACTCCAATAAACGTAAGCACGCGCGATCCACCCCAACAAAATAATCAAAATCGGTAGTGAACCACTCTAGCTCACCACCGACAAATAAAGCTATTTTAGGCATCGATAGCATCACGAAGCGTTTGAACTTGCGCTGTCAAATCAGGATTTTTGAAGAGGTAAGAGCCCGCTACAAAAACATTAGCCCCCGCCTTGGCACATGCTGCAATAGTATTGTTATCTACACCACCATCAACTTCAATATCGAATGAATAGCCACCTTTTTCACGAAGCTCCACAACACGCTCTACTTTAGACATCATTTCTGGAATGAACGCCTGACCACCAAAACCTGGATTTACAGTCATGATAAGTACTTGATCCACTAAATCAAGTACAGGAATAAGTGCTTCAACTGGGGTTCCAGGATTAATCACAACACCTGCTTTCATACCAGCAGCTTTGATTTTCTGGAGGGCACCATGGATATGCTTAGTGGCTTCAACATGAATGGTCATGATATCTGCACCAGCTTGTGCATAGGCATCCACATAACGTTCAGGATCAACAACCATAAGGTGACAATCAAAAACTAACTTGCTATGTTTACGCATGCTAGCAACCACATCTGCTCCCCAACTGATATTAGGAACAAATTGACCATCCATAATATCAATGTGAACATATTCCGCACCTGATGCATCAATACGAGCTAGTTCTGAAGCAAAATTAGCGTAATCAGCAGCTAGGATAGAAGGAGCAATTTTATATGACATGAGAGACCTACTTTCTTTTTACAGTTTTTTTATATGTTTCACGACGATTTTCAATTTCACTTAGAAATTGAAGGTAATTATCATAACGGACTTGCCAGATTTGGCCATTTTCAACCTCTTCCTTAACAGCGCAAGAAGGCTCATGGGTATGAGTACAAGAACGGAATTTACAACCATGACTAGCTTGACGGATTTCCGGAAAAGCTTCACTCAAGTCCTCTGCATTATCCACTTCATAATCTAGCGATGAGAATCCTGGTGTGTCAGCAATCTTCCCACCATGAACGTCATAAAGACTTACAGCCCTTGTAGTATGACGTCCACGACCTAAACTGTCTGAAATCTCACCTGTTTCTAAATGTAACTGTGGGGCAATACGGTTCAACAAGGTTGATTTTCCAACACCCGTCTGTCCCATAAAGACTGTTATTTTATCAGTCAAGAGCGGCAATAGTTCTTCCAAACTGAAGATAAAATCAAAACCAATTTTTGATACTGTTTTTGAATAGCTTTCATTTCTGAATCATCTTCAACCAAGTCCATCTTAGAAATATAGATTACAGGCTTTATATTTTTTTATGCTCTAGTAAAACCAAAAAACGGTCCAAAAGATTACTGTTAAAATCCGGTTCCTTAGCAGACATAATAACCACAGCCTGATCTATATTGACAATGGGTGGACGCACTAAACTATTGATTCGTTGACCAATTTTTAGGATATAACCTTCTGAATTTTCCTCTGCTGAAAATTCAACAAAATCTCCAACGTAAGGTGTTTGTCCTTTTTTTCTAAAATTTCCTCGTGCACGCGTTTGGTATACAACACCATCATGCTCTACATAATAGAAACCTGCCAGTGCTTTGATAATTCTTCCTTGCAAGTGAACTCCTCATTCGTTTAATAGCCCTATTATATCACAAATTAGAAAGCTTTTCTGGAACAAAAAAACGGATCTTCCATTTCCCATAGACCTCCTTGCATTTTCAATAGATTGCAGTATAATAGGCATATCATCTGCGGAGGTGGTGGAATGGCAGACACGCATGCTTCAGGCGCATGTGCTTTTTCAAGCGTGAGGGTTCAAATCCCTTTCTCCGCATAGCTAAAAATCCCACTGAGATTCAGTGGGATTTTTGAATTATAGGCCTGCTTCTCTCAAAGCATCTGATAAGTGTGCAAAATCAGAAATAGATAAAGCCTCTCCACGAATAGAAGGTTTTATATCTGCAATTTCCAATGCCTTCTCAAGTTTGGATTTAACTTCTTCAGATTTACCAAAATGATTTGTTAAATTATTCCACAATGTCTTACGACGATGGACAAAGCTAGCCTTAGCCACTCGGAAAAGGAAATCCTCATCTTTAACTTCAACCAACGGTTGTTCACGACGCGTCATCTTCAAAATGGCTGAGTCAACATTAGGGGCTGGTACAAAGACTGTACGAGGGACAATGAATGCCACTTTAGCGGTCATATAATACTGAACAGCAATTGATAGAGAACCATAAGCCTTACTATTAGGCTCTGCAGAAATACGGTCAGCGACTTCTTTTTGCATCATAACAACAAATTCTGCAAAAGGAATCTTACTCTCAATCAAATGCATCAAGATTGGCGTCGTAATATAATATGGCAAATTGGCTACGACCTTAATTGGTAGATCTGGATTTTTAAATTCTTTTACCCGTGTATGTAAATCTGCCTTGAGAACATCTTCATTAATCACGTTAACATTATCATGATCACGTAATGTATCCTCTAAAATCGGAACCAATCGATCATCAATTTCAAAAGCCATAACTTCCGCAGCATTTTCAGCCAAGAATTCTGTTAATGCTCCGATACCAGGTCCAATTTCGATTACATTAACATTTTTATCAATCTCTGCCGTATCAACAATTTTTTGTAAAATATTTGTATCTGTTAAGAAGTTCTGTCCGAAAGACTTCTTAAAGGTAAAGCCATGGCGCTCAAGGACTGCCTTGGTCACGCTATAATCTGCAATTCTCATTTATTCTCTTTTCTTATTAATTTCACGATATTTATATTTGAACACAAAACAGGTCCAAATCCTTAACTATCCCAACCTCTATAATAAGCTACTTAATAGCGATTTGATTTTAAGATTACTGGTAGTCTAGTAATTTGACATAGCCTCTTCCAGCTCCTCTAGAGTAATTCCAAACAATTCCAAACGTTTTAGAAGCTGCTTTCCATTGCAATAACCAATACGAAGCGCCTCGCCCAAATATTCTCGACGCTTTCGACTATCTGCTCCCATTAGTAGTCCTAACTTCATAAGATTTGATTTACTAATATCAAACTGATTATCATCATCGTAACTACCTAGAACTCCAGATAAGGCCTTTTGAAGATCCTCAAAACTCGCATGCTCAACACCCAATGAACGACCTTTAGTCTTAGATTTCGGTGTTGCTTCCCCACGGTTTAAGAAAGCATGCTTTGCTGTCGGAACAGCTTCCATGATGATTTTACGGATACGTTCACCATTATAGTCTGGATCAGTAAAAACAATCACTCCGCGTAAGTCATTAAGCTTATCAATACGCTCTAAGTCGTCTTCATTAATAGCAGAACCTCTAGTCTCATAGGTATCCACCTCATAAAAACGTCTCAAATTTGCCGTATCATCCTTACCTTCTACCACGATGACTTCTTGAATTTTTTTATTTTATTCATCCAGACCAAAAAATCCTCATCGCATTATCATAAGTAGCCCTAGCAACCTCTGCACTTGTTAAACCACGAAGCTCAGCAATCTTATCTACTACGTAACGCGTATAGCCTGTACGATTCTCGCGACCACGTTTGGGGAACGGGTGCCAAATACGGCGCATCCGTTTCAACCAGAATCTTATCTAAAGGTAACTTCTGAGCAGCTTCTTGGACATCCAAAGCCTTCTTAAAAGTTACAACACCTGAAAATGAAATCATCATTCCAAGATCAACAAATTTTTGAGCCATTTCTAAGGATCCTGAGTATGAGTGCATAATCCCCCACGAGGACCAACACCAACTTCTTTAATAACAGCGTAAGTATCCTCAAGTGCATCACGTGTATGGACAACAAAAAGGTAAATTGTGTTCCTTTGACAAAGCTATTTGACGCTTAAAGACATCAATCTGAATCTCTTTAGGATCTTCCATCCAATAATAATCCAAACCAATTTCCCCAAGTGCCACTACTTTCGGATTATCCAATTGTGATACAATCATATCCTCAATTTCCTGAGAATAGGACCCTGCTTCCGTAGGATGCCATCCAATCGTACTATATAGTTGATCATACTTCTCTGATAGTGCTAAAGATTTATCAATTGTTGGCTTATCAAAACCAACAATATTCATTTTTAATAACACCTAGTTCAGCTGCAAAAATCTATTTCTTCTTGTTCTTTTCCTGCAAAATTATCCACATTAAGATGGGTATGCGTATCAAAAAAATTTCAATCATAGGTCTATTATAACAAAAACGAGCGAGCATAGCTCACTCACCTTTTCATTTTATTAAACAAAGAGTCGCATATATTCTATCTTTGTACAACGATTCATTACAATATCCTGTCTATTCGCTTGACGAAGAATAGTCTCAGCCTCCTCATTCTCAAGACCAATTTGACTCCAAAAAACTTTTGCATCTGTCTCAAGAAAATCATAAGCAACATCTGGTAAAAACTCACTTCGTCTAAATATATCAACAATATCAATCGAAAATGGGATATCTTTAAGATAAGCATAAACATGCTCTCCAAGAAGCTCCTGGCCTTCTAGTTTGGGATTTACTGGTATGATACGATAACCAGCAGCTTGTAGAAAATGAGCAACCTGATAAGATGCTGCCTCCTTGCGATGAGATAAACCAACAATTGCAATCGTCTTTGCCGATTTTAAATAAGATTCTATAACCTCAGCACTAGGATTTTGAAATGAATAAGACATATGACTCTCCTCGTCGTTCAAATAAACTAAAAATAAAAATCCCTAAACGGGACTGTGACGATTAGTTAGCTAAGCTCTGCAACGATAGCTTTAATTTGTTCTTTTGTATGGACACCTGCAACTTGCTTAACAACCTCACCATCTTTTTTAAAGAGTAAAGTTGGAATAGACATGATTCCAAACTTCTGAGCTGTTTCTGGGTTCTCATCAACATCAATTTTAACAATTTTAAGTTCATCTTCTGAAATCTCTTCAGAAAGTTGCTCAAGAATTGGTGCTTGCATCAAGCAAGGTCCACACCAAGTTGCCCAAAAATCAATCAAAACGAGTCCTTCAGCTGTTTCTTGTTCAAATGTAGCATCTGTTACTACTTGTGTCATATATTCATCCTCCTAGACATTATAAAACTTTTGTAGACCTATTCTATATGATTCTAAAGGCCATTGCAAGAATTTGACACATACATAAAAAATTCTTATCAAATATTAGTCATTACCTATCATAGACATCACTTGCCCATAGCCAGTCTTGGGAGTATAATAATAAAAAACTATAAAAATAGAAATGAGTAAATATGGATAAAGATGCAATGATTACCTATCTCATAGGTGAACTCAAAAAAGAAAATCTAGAATTACATGATTTGATTATCCCAGAAGAACTCGAGGAAAAAGCAAAAAGCTTCTCAGAGCGCTTTTTTTAATACACGTAAACCAATGGCAGCATCAACACAATTCTTGACAATACAAGATCTTTACCTACAAGTTAGGAAAGGGGAACGTGGATTTGTACAACTCAGTTCACTCCAGCCCATCCCTCAAGATGATCGAATCTACCTATGGAAGGGTGATATTACAAGACTCGAAGTAGATGCAATCGTAAATGCAGCTAATAAAACCTTACTAGGATGTATGAAACCACTTCATGATTGTGTAGATAATGCTATTCATACATATGCAGGTGTTCAGTTACGCCAAGCTTGTTTCGAACTCATCTTAGAACAAGGATACGAAGAACCCGTTGGTATGGCTAAAATCACCCCAGCTTACAATCTTCCTTCTGCCTTTGTCATTCATACTGTAGGTCCGAAAATAGTAGACCAACCAACACAAATTGATGAAGATCTTTTAGCAAAAAGTTATCTTTCAGTATTAGCACTAGCTGAGAAAAATAACATTGAATCAATTGCTATTCCATGTCTATCAACTGGAGATTTCAATTTTCCAAAACAAAAAGCTGCCAAAATCGCCATTCAAACAGTCAAAACCTTTATTGATGAGTCAAGTATAATAAAAAAAGTTATATTCAACGTATTTGATGATGAAAATTTAGCGATTTATCAAAAACTCCTTGCTGAATAAAAAAGAAGAAAATCATTTTGATTTTCTTCTTTTTTATTGCATAACTGAATGCTCATTTAAAAGATTAAAAAATGAGGGATAATCTCTTTTAAGATTAACAAAACCACCATCCTTAGACAAGAAACTATGTTCAGAAGTAGCTGTACAAACAAGAACACCATTTTGATTTACCATATAGTATACAAAAGAAAGTTTAGCAGATTTAACACTTTTTACATTAATCTCAATAGAAATCTCATCTGCAAAAGTAGAAGTAGCTTTATAGTCACAGGAAATTGAAGTAACAGGAGAAATAATTCCCTCCTCTTCAATTTTTTCATAAGGCCACCCTATCTCTCTTAGAAAAAAAGTTCTAGCCTCTTCCATCCATCGTACATAATTGGAATGGTGAGTAATACCCATTCGATCTGTTTCATAATACTGGACCTCGTGTTTACAAATAAACATAAGAACCTCCAAAAAGATTAAGAAATAAAATCTAAAATGTCATCCTCAGAAAGAGAAGAGTCACAAACAACCTTAGCAGTTCCATTTTCTGAAACAAAGAGGGCTGGAACAGTAGCAATACCATATCTTTTACGTAAAGCTTGAATATCTTCAAGTTCCTCACTATTTTCACTATTAATATAGAAAATAGTGAGATTTGAATTACGTGCAACATTAGATAATTTAGGTTCAAAAAGTTGACAATATGGACAAGAAGGACGTCCAATAAATAAAATAAACTTATCTGTAGAAGAAATTTTATCTTTAGCAGTAGTAACAGAAATAGGTGTAAACGCTGATGCAAAATTCGACATAATAATACCTCTCAATTAAAATATAACCATATCATATCTGAAATTTAGAGTTTTAACAAGTAAATAACTTAACAAAAAAAAAAAGCTAGACCTACGTCCAGCAATGAAATCTAAACTCCGCCAGTAGGACTCGAACCTACGACATCATGATTAACAGTCATGCGCTACTACCAACTGAGCTATGGCGGATAAATGCTAAGCGACTACCATATCTAACAGGGGGCAACCCCCAACTACATCAGGCGTACTAGGGCTTAACTTCTGTGTTCGGCATGGGAACAGGTGTATCTCCTAGGCTATCGTCACTTAACTCTGAGTATTCTCAACTCAAAATTGAATATCTATACTGTATCAAGAAACCAAATCGTTGTCAATATGTCTCAGTTACTTTCTTTGGATAAGTCCTCGAGCTATTAGTATTAGTCCGCTACATGTGTCACCACACTTCCACTTCTAACCTATCAACCTGATCATCTCTCAGGGCTCTTACTGATATAAAATCATGGGAAATCTCATCTTGAGGTGGGCTTCACACTTAGATGCTTTCAGCGTTTATCCCTTCCCTACATAGCTACCCAGCGATGCTCTTGGCAGAACAACTGGTACACCAGCGGTAAGTCCACTCTGGTCCTCTCGTACTAGGAGCAGATCCTCTCAAATTTCCTACGCCCGCGACGGATAGGGACCGAACTGTCTCACGACGTTCTGAACCCAGCTCGCGTGCCGCTTTAATGGGCGAACAGCCCAACCCTTGGGACCGACTACAGCCCCAGGATGCGACGAGCCGACATCGAGGTGCCAAACCTCCCCGTCGATGTGAACTCTTGGGGGAGATAAGCCTGTTATCCCCAGGGTAGCTTTTATCCGTTGAGCGATGGCCCTTCCATGCGGAACCACCGGATCACTAAGCCCGACTTTCGTCCCTGCTCGAGTTGTAGCTCTCGCAGTCAAGCTCCCTTATACCTTTACACTCTGCGAATGATTTCCAACCATTCTGAGGGAACCTTTGGGCGCCTCCGTTACCTTTTAGGAGGCGACCGCCCCAGTCAAACTGCCCGTCAGACACTGTCTCCGATAGGGATAACCTATCTGGGTTAGAGTAGCCATAACACAAGGGTAGTATCCCAACAACGCCTCACTCGAAACTGGCGTCCCGAGGTCATAGGCTCCTACCTATCCTGTACATGTGGTACAGATACTCAATATCAAACTGCAGTAAAGCTCCATGGGGTCTTTCCGTCCTGTCGCGGGTAACCTGCATCTTCACAGGTACTAAAATTTCACCGAGTCTCTCGTTGAGACAGTGCCCAAATCATTACGCCTTTCGTGCGGGTCGGAACTTACCCGACAAGGAATTTCGCTACCTTAGGACCGTTATAGTTACGGCCGCCGTTTACTGGGGCTTCAATTCATACCTTCGCTATTGCTAAGCACTCCTCTTAACCTTCCAGCACCGGGCAGGCGTCACCCCCTATACATCATCTTACGATTTAGCAGAGAGCTGTGTTTTTGATAAACAGTTGCTTGGGCCTATTCACTGCGGCTGACCATAAGTCAGCGCCCCTTCTCCCGAAGTTACGGGGCCATTTTGCCGAGTTCCTTAACGAGAGTTCTCTCGCTCACCTGAGGCTACTCGCCTCGACTACCTGTGTCGGTTTGCGGTACGGGTAGAGTATAATTAACGCTAGAAGCTTTTCTCGGCAGTGTGACATCACTAACTTCGCTACTAAACTTCGCTCCCCATCACAGCTCAATGTTATAGATATAAGCATTTGACTCATATCACACCTCACTGCTTGGCCAGACACTTCCAATCGTCTGGTTTAGTTAGCCTACTGCGTCCCTCCATCACTATATACTCTAGTACAGGAATATCAACCTGTTGTCCATCGGATACACCTTTCGGTCTCTCCTTAGGTCCCGACTAACCCAGGGCGGACGAGCCTTCCCCTGGAAACCTTAGTCTTACGGTGGACAGGATTCTCACCTGTCTTTCGCTACTCATACCGGCATTCTCACTTCTATGCGCTCCAGCACTCCTCACGGTACACCTTCTTCGCACATAGAACGCTCTCCTACCATACCTATAAAGGTATCCACAGCTTCGGTAATATGTTTTAGCCCCGGTACATTTTCGGCGCAGGGTCACTCGACTAGTGAGCTATTACGCACTCTTTGAATGAATAGCTGCTTCTAAGCTAACATCCTAGTTGTCTGTGCAACCCCACATCCTTTTCCACTTAACATATATTTTGGGACCTTAGCTGGTGGTCTGGGCTGTTTCCCTTTCGACTACGGATCTTAGCACTCGCAGTCTGACTGCCGATTATATCTCGTTGGCATTCGGAGTTTATCTGAGATTGGTAATCCGGGATGGACCCCTCACCCAAACAGTGCTCTACCTCCAAGAGACTTAACATCGACGCTAGCCCTAAAGCTATTTCGGAGAGAACCAGCTATCTCCAAGTTCGTTTGGAATTTCTCCGCTACCCACAAGTCATCCAAGCACTTTTCAACGTGCCCTGGTTCGGTCCTCCAGTGAGTTTTACCTCACCTTCAACCTGCTCATGGGTAGGTCACATGGTTTCGGGTCTACGACATGATACTAATGCGCCCTATTAAGACTCGGTTTCCCTACGGCTCCGTCTCTTCAACTTAACCTCGCATCATATCGTAACTCGCCGGTTCATTCTACAAAAGGCACGCTCTCACCCATTAACGGGCTCGAACTTGTTGTAGGCACACGGTTTCAGGTTCTATTTCACTCCCCTCCCGGGGTGCTTTTCACCTTTCCCTCACGGTACTGGTTCACTATCGGTCACTAGAGAGTATTTAGGGTTGGGAGATGGTCCTCCCAGATTCCGACGAGATTTCTCGTGTCTCGCCGTACTCAGGATACTGCTAGGTATAAAGACTATTTCGAATACGAGGCTATTACTCTCTTTGGCCTACCTTCCCAGGTAGTTCTTCTATAATCTTTAAGTCCACGTTGCAGTCCTACAACCCCGAAGAGTAAACTCTTCGGTTTGCCCTCTTGCCGTTCGCTCGCCGCTACTAAGGCAATCGCTTTTGCTTTCTCTTCCTGCAGCTACTTAGATGTTTCAGTTCACTGCGTCTTCCTCTACATTACCTTAACAGTAATGAGTGACAGGCATTACCTGCCGGGTTCCCCCATTCGGACATCTCTGGATCATTGCTCACTTACAGCTCCCCAAAGCATTTCGTCGTTAGTCACGTCCTTCATCGGCTTCTAGTGCCAAGGCATCCACCGTGCGCCCTTATTAACTTAACCTTATTTTGGTCTTTCGACCTAACTCATTAAATATTCACAGCGTTTCGGTTTATTTTCTTGTTACTATCTATATGTATTTAATTACATATGGAATTTGATATAGATATTCAATTTTCAATGGACAATACTTGAATCTTTCGATTCAATGGAGCCTAGCGGGATCGAACCGCTGACCTCCTGCGTGCAAAGCAGGCGCTCTCCCAGCTGAGCTAAGGCCCCACAAGACCTCTCAAAACTAAATAAGAAACTCAAGTACATTCCGTTTTTCCTTAGAAAGGAGGTGATCCAGCCGCACCTTCCGATACGGCTACCTTGTTACGACTTCACCCCAATCATCTATCCCACCTTAGGCGGCTGGCTCCAAAAGGTTACCTCACCGACTTCGGGTGTTACAAACTCTCGTGGTGTGACGGGCGGTGTGTACAAGGCCCGGGAACGTATTCACCGCGGCGTGCTGATCCGCGATTACTAGCGATTCCGACTTCATGTAGGCGAGTTGCAGCCTACAATCCGAACTGAGATTGGCTTTAAGAGATTAGCTTGCCGTCACCGACTCGCAACTCGTTGTACCAACCATTGTAGCACGTGTGTAGCCCAGGTCATAAGGGGCATGATGATTTGACGTCATCCCCACCTTCCTCCGGTTTATTACCGGCAGTCTCGCTAGAGTGCCCAACTGAATGATGGCAACTAACAATAGGGGTTGCGCTCGTTGCGGGACTTAACCCAACATCTCACGACACGAGCTGACGACAACCATGCACCACCTGTCACCGATGTACCGAAGTAACTTTCTATCTCTAGAAATAGCATCGGGATGTCAAGACCTGGTAAGGTTCTTCGCGTTGCTTCGAATTAAACCACATGCTCCACCGCTTGTGCGGGCCCCCGTCAATTCCTTTGAGTTTCAACCTTGCGGTCGTACTCCCCAGGCGGAGTGCTTAATGCGTTAGCTGCGGCACTGAATCCCGGAAAGGATCCAACACCTAGCACTCATCGTTTACGGCGTGGACTACCAGGGTATCTAATCCTGTTCGCTCCCCACGCTTTCGAGCCTCAGCGTCAGTTACAGACCAGAGAGCCGCTTTCGCCACCGGTGTTCCTCCATATATCTACGCATTTCACCGCTACACATGGAATTCCACTCTCCCCTTCTGCACTCAAGTTTGACAGTTTCCAAAGCGAACTATGGTTGAGCCACAGCCTTTAACTTCAGACTTATCAAACCGCCTGCGCTCGCTTTACGCCCAATAAATCCGGACAACGCTCGGGACCTACGTATTACCGCGGCTGCTGGCACGTAGTTAGCCGTCCCTTTCTGGTAAGCTACCGTCACAGTGTGAACTTTCCACTCTCACACTCGTTCTTGACTTACAACAGAGCTTTACGATCCGAAAAACCTTCTTCACTCACGCGGCGTTGCTCGGTCAGGGTTGCCCCCATTGCCGAAGATTCCCTACTGCTGCCTCCCTGTAGGAGTCTGGGCCGTGTCTCAGTCCCAGTGTGGCCGATCACCCTCTCAGGTCGGCTATGTATCGTCGCCTAGGTGAGCCGTTACCTCACCTACTAGCTAATACAACGCAGGTCCATCTTGTAGTGGAGCAATTGCCCCTTTCAAATAAATGACATGTGTCATCCATTGTTATGCGGTATTAGCTATCGTTTCCAATAGTTATCCCCCGCTACAAGGCAGGTTACCTACGCGTTACTCACCCGTTCGCAACTCATCCAAGAAGAGCAAGCTCCTCTCTTCAGCGTTCTACTTGCATGTATTAGGCACGCCGCCAGCGTTCGTCCTGAGCCAGGATCAAACTCTCATTAAAATCTTTAATAATTGTTCGAGCGTTAACTCATTACCGTCGTCTGACGATTTATTCTTGTAAATTGACAGGTTATAATTCTTCTATCATAACCCTGCACTTGGTTTCTTATTCAGTTCTCAAAGGTCTAAATCGGGAAGACAGGATTCGAACCTGCGACCCCTTGGTCCCAAACCAAGTGCTCTACCAAGCTGAGCTACTTCCCGATAAAATGCACCCTAGAGGAGTCGAACCTCTAACCGCCTGATTCGTAGTCAGGTACTCTATCCAGTTGAGCTAAGGGTGCTCATTATTATATTATGCCGAGGACCGGGATCGAACCGGTACGAAAGTTTCCCTTCGCAGGATTTTAAGTCCTGTGCGTCTGCCAGTTCCGCCACCCCGGCTCCTCAAGCGAACGACGGGATTCGAACCCGCGACCCCCACCTTGGCAAGGTGGTGTTCTACCACTGAACTACGTTCGCATTTTATGCCGGCTACATGACTTGAACACGCGACCCTCTGATTACAAATCAGATGCTCTACCAACTGAGCTAAGCCGGCTAACTTTTCTAATGCGGGTGAAGGGACTTGAACCCCCACGCCGTTAAGCGCCAGATCCTAAATCTGGTGCGTCTGCCAATTCCGCCACACCCGCATATATGACCCGTACTGGGCTCGAACCAGTGACCCATTGATTAAAAGTCAATTGCTCTACCAACTGAGCTAACGAGTCTCAAATATTTCTACTTGACGGTCCCGACGGGAATCGAACCCGCGATCTTCGCCGTGACAGGGCGACGTGATAACCGCTACACCACGGGACCTATGGGAGTTAACGGGATCGAACCGCTGACCCTCTGCTTGTAAGGCAGATGCTCTCCCAGCTGAGCTAAACTCCCTATGCGCTAAGCGACTACCGTATCTAACAGGGGGCAACCCCCAACTACATCAGGCGTACTAGGGCTTAACTTCTGTGTTCGGCATGGGAACAGGTGTATCTCCTAGGCTATCGTCACTTAACTCTGAGTATTCTCAACTCAAAATTGAATATCTATACTGTATCAAGAAACCAAATCGTTGTCAATATGTCTCAGTTACTTTCTTTGGATAAGTCCTCGAGCTATTAGTATTAGTCCGCTACATGTGTCACCACACTTCCACTTCTAACCTATCAACCTGATCATCTCTCAGGGCTCTTACTGATATAAAATCATGGGAAATCTCATCTTGAGGTGGGCTTCACACTTAGATGCTTTCAGCGTTTATCCCTTCCCTACATAGCTACCCAGCGATGCTCTTGGCAGAACAACTGGTACACCAGCGGTAAGTCCACTCTGGTCCTCTCGTACTAGGAGCAGATCCTCTCAAATTTCCTACGCCCGCGACGGATAGGGACCGAACTGTCTCACGACGTTCTGAACCCAGCTCGCGTGCCGCTTTAATGGGCGAACAGCCCAACCCTTGGGACCGACTACAGCCCCAGGATGCGACGAGCCGACATCGAGGTGCCAAACCTCCCCGTCGATGTGAACTCTTGGGGAGATAAGCCTGTTATCCCCAGGGTAGCTTTTATCCGTTGAGCGATGGCCCTTCCATGCGGAACCACCGGATCACTAAGCCCGACTTTCGTCCCTGCTCGAGTTGTAGCTCTCGCAGTCAAGCTCCCTTATACCTTTACACTCTGCGAATGATTTCCAACCATTCTGAGGGGAACCTTTGGGCGCCTCCGTTACCTTTTTAGGAGGCGACCGCCCCAGTCAAACTGCCCGTCAGACACTGTCTCCGATAGGGATAACCTATCTGGGTTAGAGTAGCCATAACACAAGGGTAGTATCCCAACAACGCCTCACTCGAAACTGGCGTCCCGAGGTCATAGGCTCCTACCTATCCTGTACATGTGGTACAGATACTCAATATCAAACTGCAGTAAAGCTCCATGGGGTCTTTCCGTCCTGTCGCGGGTAACCTGCATCTTCACAGGTACTAAAATTTCACCGAGTCTCTCGTTGAGACAGTGCCCAAATCATTACGCCTTTCGTGCGGGTCGGAACTTACCCGACAAGGAATTTCGCTACCTTAGGACCGTTATAGTTACGGCCGCCGTTTACTGGGGCTTCAATTCATACCTTCGCTATTGCTAAGCACTCCTCTTAACCTTCCAGCACCGGGCAGGCGTCACCCCCTATACATCATCTTACGATTTAGCAGAGAGCTGTGTTTTTGATAAACAGTTGCTTGGGCCTATTCACTGCGGCTGACCATAAGTCAGCGCCCCTTCTCCCGAAGTTACGGGGCCATTTTGCCGAGTTCCTTAACGAGAGTTCTCTCGCTCACCTGAGGGCTACTCGCCTCGACTACCTGTGTCGGTTTGCGGTACGGGTAGAGTATAATTAACGCTAGAAGCTTTTCTCGGCAGTGTGACATCACTAACTTCGCTACTAAACTTCGCTCCCCATCACAGCTCAATGTTATAGATATAAGCATTTGACTCATATCACACCTCACTGCTTGGCCAGACACTTCCAATCGTCTGGTTTAGTTAGCCTACTGCGTCCCTCCATCACTATATACTCTAGTACAGGAATATCAACCTGTTGTCCATCGGATACACCTTTCGGTCTCTCCTTAGGGTCCCGACTAACCCAGGGGCGGACGAGCCTTCCCCTGGAAACCTTAGTCTTACGGTGGACAGGATTCTCACCTGTCTTTCGCTACTCATACCGGCATTCTCACTTCTATGCGCTCCAGCACTCCTCACGGTACACCTTCTTCGCACATAGAACGCTCTCCTACCATACCTATAAAAGGTATCCACAGCTTCGGTAATATGTTTTAGCCCCTGGTACATTTTTCGGCGCAGGGTCACTCGACTAGTGAGCTATTACGCACTCTTTGAATGAATAGCTGCTTCTAAGCTAACATCCTAGTTGTCTGTGCAACCCCACATCCTTTTCCACTTAACATATATTTTGGGACCTTAGCTGGTGGTCTGGGCTGTTTCCCTTTCGACTACGGATCTTAGCACTCGCAGTCTGACTGCCGATTATATCTCGTTGGCATTCGGAGTTTATCTGAGATTGGTAATCCGGGATGGACCCCTCACCCAAACAGTGCTCTACCTCCAAGAGACTTAACATCGACGCTAGCCCTAAAAGCTATTTCGGAGAGAACCAGCTATCTCCAAGTTCGTTTGGAATTTCTCCGCTACCCACAAGTCATCCAAGCACTTTTCAACGTGCCCTGGTTCGGTCCTCCAGTGAGTTTTACCTCACCTTCAACCTGCTCATGGGTAGGTCACATGGTTTCGGGTCTACGACATGATACTAATGCGCCCTATTAAGACTCGGTTTCCCTACGGCTCCGTCTCTTCAACTTAACCTCGCATCATATCGTAACTCGCCGGTTCATTCTACAAAAGGCACGCTCTCACCCATTAACGGGCTCGAACTTGTTGTAGGCACACGGTTTCAGGTTCTATTTCACTCCCCTCCCGGGGTGCTTTTCACCTTTCCCTCACGGTACTGGTTCACTATCGGTCACTAGAGAGTATTTAGGGGTTGGGAGATGGTCCTCCCAGATTCCGACGAGATTTCTCGTGTCTCGCCGTACTCAGGATACTGCTAGGTATAAAGACTATTTCGAATACGAGGCTATTACTCTCTTTGGCCTACCTTCCCAGGTAGTTCTTCTATAATCTTTAAGTCCACGTTGCAGTCCTACAACCCCGAAGAGTAAACTCTTCGGTTTGCCCTCTTGCCGTTTCGCTCGCCGCTACTAAGGCAATCGCTTTTGCTTTCTCTTCCTGCAGCTACTTAGATGTTTCAGTTCACTGCGTCTTCCTCTACATTACCTTAACAGTAATGAGTGACAGGCATTACCTGCCGGGTTCCCCCATTCGGACATCTCTGGATCATTGCTCACTTACAGCTCCCCAAAGCATTTCGTCGTTAGTCACGTCCTTCATCGGCTTCTAGTGCCAAGGCATCCACCGTGCGCCCTTATTAACTTAACCTTATTTTTGGTCTTTCGACCTAACTCATTAAATATTCACAGCGTTTCGGTTTTATTTTCTTGTTACTATCTATATGTATTTAATTACATATGGAATTTGATATAGATATTCAATTTTCAATGGACAATACTTGAATCTTTCGATTCAATGGAGCCTAGCGGGATCGAACCGCTGACCTCCTGCGTGCAAAGCAGGCGCTCTCCCAGCTGAGCTAAGGCCCCACAAGACCTCTCAAAAACTAAATAAGAAACTCAAGTACATTCCGTTTTTTTCCTTAGAAAGGAGGTGATCCAGCCGCACCTTCCGATACGGCTACCTTGTTACGACTTCACCCCAATCATCTATCCCACCTTAGGGCGGCTGGCTCCAAAGGTTACCTCACCGACTTCGGGTGTTACAAACTCTCGTGGTGTGACGGGCGGTGTGTACAAGGCCCGGGAACGTATTCACCGCGGCGTGCTGATCCGCGATTACTAGCGATTCCGACTTCATGTAGGCGAGTTGCAGCCTACAATCCGAACTGAGATTGGCTTTAGAGATTAGCTTGCCGTCACCGACTCGCAACTCGTTGTACCAACCATTGTAGCACGTGTGTAGCCCAGGTCATAAGGGGCATGATGATTTGACGTCATCCCCACCTTCCTCCGGTTTATTACCGGCAGTCTCGCTAGAGTGCCCAACTGAATGATGGCAACTAACAATAGGGGTTGCGCTCGTTGCGGGACTTAACCCAACATCTCACGACACGAGCTGACGACAACCATGCACCACCTGTCACCGATGTACCGAAGTAACTTTCTATCTCTAGAAATAGCATCGGGATGTCAAGACCTGGTAAGGTTCTTCGCGTTGCTTCGAATTAAACCACATGCTCCACCGCTTGTGCGGGCCCCCGTCAATTCCTTTGAGTTTCAACCTTGCGGTCGTACTCCCCAGGCGGAGTGCTTAATGCGTTAGCTGCGGCACTGAATCCCGGAAAGGATCCAACACCTAGCACTCATCGTTTACGGCGTGGACTACCAGGGTATCTAATCCTGTTCGCTCCCCACGCTTTCGAGCCTCAGCGTCAGTTACAGACCAGAGAGCCGCTTTCGCCACCGGTGTTCCTCCATATATCTACGCATTTCACCGCTACACATGGAATTCCACTCTCCCCTTCTGCACTCAAGTTTGACAGTTTCCAAAGCGAACTATGGTTGAGCCACAGCCTTTAACTTCAGACTTATCAAACCGCCTGCGCTCGCTTTACGCCCAATAAATCCGGACAACGCTCGGGACCTACGTATTACCGCGGCTGCTGGCACGTAGTTAGCCGTCCCTTTCTGGTAAGCTACCGTCACAGTGTGAACTTTCCACTCTCACACTCGTTCTTGACTTACAACAGAGCTTTACGATCCGAAAACCTTCTTCACTCACGCGGCGTTGCTCGGTCAGGGTTGCCCCCATTGCCGAAGATTCCCTACTGCTGCCTCCCGTAGGAGTCTGGGCCGTGTCTCAGTCCCAGTGTGGCCGATCACCCTCTCAGGTCGGCTATGTATCGTCGCCTAGGTGAGCCGTTACCTCACCTACTAGCTAATACAACGCAGGTCCATCTTGTAGTGGAGCAATTGCCCCTTTCAAATAAATGACATGTGTCATCCATTGTTATGCGGTATTAGCTATCGTTTCCAATAGTTATCCCCCGCTACAAGGCAGGTTACCTACGCGTTACTCACCCGTTCGCAACTCATCCAAGAAGAGCAAGCTCCTCTCTTCAGCGTTCTACTTGCATGTATTAGGCACGCCGCCAGCGTTCGTCCTGAGCCAGGATCAAACTCTCATTAAAATCTTTAATAATTGTTCGAGCGTTAACTCATTACCGTCGTCTGACGATTTATTCTTGTAAATTGACAGGTTATAATTCTTCTATCATAACCCTGCACTTGGTTTCTTATTCAGTTCTCAAAGGTCTTTGTCTCTCTTAAGACAACTTCTATATTCTAGCAAATCTAGAATGCCTTGTCAACACTTTTTTGAAGTTTTTTTACTTCTCGTGTCCGCTGTCTCTCCCGAAACAGCTTATTTATAATATCATCTCTATCTTGTCTTGTCAATAACTTTTTTAAAGTTTTGGAACCTTTTCATGTTTGTGGCAAGTCAGTTGAGACAACTTTTATATCTTATCACCCAAATCAATACTTGTCAATAGGATTTTGAAAAAAATAAAGCAGTACAATCGTGTACCGCTAAATTAGTTATCTAAAAATTTCTCTTACTTGACTTGTAACCATACTTTTCTATAAAGTCTTGGCGAAACTCAAGTAAATTGTCATCTATAATAGCTTGTCGTACTTTGGCCATTAAATTTACCAAGAAGTAGAGATTATGATAACTTGTCAGGCGAATTCCAAACGTTTCATCTGCTTTCAACAAATGTCTCACATAAGCACGTGTGTAATTCTTACATGTATAACAATCACATTCAGGATCTATAGGGCTAAAATCTTCTGCATACGCCGCATTTAACCACGAGACGTCCTTGACTCGTCATACAAGTTCCGTTACGAGCAATTCGTGTTGGGAGAACACAATCATACATGTCAACACCACGAATAACACCGTCGATCAAACTATCTGGTGCCCCTACCCCCATAAGATAACGTGGTTTATTCTCAGGAAGTAAAGGTACAGTAAAGTCTAGAACTGCATTCATCTCTTCATGGGTTTCTCCTACTGCAAGACCTCCAATTGAATAACCTGGAAAATCCATGGAAACCAAATCCTGTGCAGATTGTCTACGAAGATCTTCAAAACCTGCTCCCTGTACGATTCCAAAAAGACCTTGGTCATGTGGACGACGATGTGCTTTCAGCCCTCGTTCTGCCCAACGACTTGTACGTTCAATAGAATTTTTCACATAGTCGTATGGTTGGTAAAATTGAGGGCATTCGTCAAAACTCATCATAATATCTGAACCGAGATTGTTCTGAATCGAGATCGCTTTTTCAGGAGATAAAAACATCTTACTTCCATTAAGGTGATTTTTAAAAGTTACACCTTCTTCCGAGATGTTTCGTTTTTCGGCCAATGAATATACTTGGAAACCACCGCTATCTGTAAGAATCGCTTGGTCCCAATTCATGAATTTATGGAGTCCTCCAGCTTTAGCAACGAGCTCATCACCAGGTCTTAGCCATAAATGATAGGTATTGGCCAAAAATAATTCCTGAACCCATCTGTTTTAATTCTTCAGGAGATTGCGTTTTTACTGTAGCTTGGGTACCTACAGGCATAAACATCGGTGTTGGAAAAAGTTCCATGAGGCGTGATAATTTCCCCAAGCGTGCCCCTGTGTTTTTTTCTTTCTTTATAAGACGATATTTAATAGGAAAGTCAGTCATTTATACTCCTTACATTAGGAAAAACAGTCCTAAGTATTTTTTAGTAAGTGGTCATTATCCACAACCGCTTTAGTTTATCAAAAATTACAAGAATTGTCAGCTCTATATTTTCAAAGTTTCGATGAATAACATCAAACATCAACACTATCATTTATAGCAAAAAATAAAAAGCAACAGTCTCGAGCACTGTTGCTTTCAATAATGTCTTAAGCTGAAAGAACTTTACGTCCTTTACGACGACGAGCTGCAAGAACACGACGTCCGTTTTTAGTTGACATACGGTGACGGAATCCGTGTTTACGTTGACGACGGATTTTACTTGGTTGATAAGTACGTTTCACGTTGAATACCTCCTGATAGATTTTCGTATTCGTTTAGCCGGCTATTTTTGATCAGTTACTAAACATACCATACTATTTTATAGCAATAGCTTAATCTTGTCAAGAATTACTTAGATATTAATTTCATTATATCTTCGATACCCTAAGGCTAGTGATAACTGTAAACTAAAATGCCGTTCCTATATCATCGCTTGCTCATAACCTTCTTGCTAGTTTAGCTATTTTCTTGAGTACCTCTTTTCGCTTATGGTCACTCATATACTCAACAGGTGAAACCTGGGTAACTTTGACCGGTTTAATACCGCAAGGTTTTAGGACTTGAAATTTTAGGACTTTGCTATAATCTTGAACTAAAGGTAGAACAATCTTTGGTGTATTGTGGGTTGTAATAATCCAAGCTTTCCCAGTCAATTTACTATCCAATCCACGGGGTGTATTTTCATAGGCAAAACCAGCAACAAAAACGCGTTCAATAAATCCTTTCAAGATAGCTGGCATTCCACTCCACCAAGTTGGAAAAATAAAAATCAACTGATCTGCCCAAGTTATTAAATCTCGATAGTCTTTCATAGCTACATCGTGCGCTAAGTCTCTTCTCCTATGTGTTGTATCAAAACGTAAAACAGGATCGAACTTCTCTTTATACAAATCTAGAATCTTTAACTCATGTTTAGACGATAAATTTTCTTTAACAGTCTCTAGTATAGAGGCATTGTAGCTCTTATCGTTTGGATGGGCGTAGATAATTAAGGTTTTCATTGTTTAGCTCCTTTAACATAGATGTCTAACATAGTACTAACAGTCTCTTCAATAGTGTTACTATTGAAATTATCACCAATAGAACTCCTTACCAAAACGGCTAATCCAGTAATAAAACTCCAGATATGAACTAATATTTCTGCCTCACTACCCGAAATGTTCATTTCACTTTAGCTTCAAAACCACACTCTTAAAGTGCTCAAACCCTGGTAAATGGGCATTAACAGAGATACTGTCCCGAGTGAGCTCCATATAATTGAAAGGAAACTTAATAAACAAGGCCTCAAAACTATTTGTTTCTTTTTGAGCAAATTCCACAAAATTACAGCCCATTAATACTAATTGACCTCTTACATCAAGCGAAGAGTCTACCCCTTTTGTCAGATACTTCAAAAAGATCTCAGATAAATGCTCCAAAACTACCTGAAGATATACATCCTTATTTTCAAAGTGCTTATAGGGTGCCCCATGGGTGACCCCACATCTTTGAGCCACCGTTCGGATAGATAGTTGATCGACACCTCTTGTTCTTATCTCCTCGACTCCAGTTGCGATTAACTTTTCCTTCAATTCAGCAGTATTACGTTTCATTTTGACTCCTATTTCCATCTAAGTAGACAGCGACTACCTTTTAAATAAAGTATAGACCGTCTACTTTTTATTGTCAAAAAAAACTAGCCTTCAAATAAGACTAGTTTCTGTAAGCAATAAACGCTATTGTAATCATACTTTTGTCACAACAACGTAACGATTAGGATCGTCCCCTTCTGAGTGACTTTCAACACCTTCAATTTGAGAAAGTGCCTTATGGATAATTTTTCGTTCACTATTCGTCATTGGATCCATAACGTACTCTCGACCTGTTTCTTTTACTTTAGCTGCCGTTTTTTCTGCTAAATCAATCAAAGTCTCTGTGCGTTGCTCCAAATAATCACGAACATTAAGAACAACACTAAAACGTTTAGAATGACGATCGTGCAAATAATTTTGCGCTAAAAGTTGTAAAGACTTGAGAACCTTGCCATGATAACCGATAACACGACCAGGTTGGTCTGTTTCAATCTGAATGATAATATTGCGACGATTGTGACTAACCTCTAGACTAGCATCAACATCCATTTCATAGATAATTTTTCGAGATAAGATAAAACATCATCTGCAGCCCCTTGAATATCTTCTAAATTATTTTCAGAAGATTCATCTGAACTAAACTCAGAGGACACTAAAGAACTGAAAGCCCCTTCAGAAGTCTCCGAAGTTTGAACTTGAGTAACCGGTTCTAGTTGGGGTTCAAGCGAATTTGCCATAGATTCTGTCGCACCCTCTTCTGATAACTCACGTTTAACAGATAGCGGAATAATTGTTGCCTTTGGTTGCTCCTGTTTCTTATCTGGCAACTCTTCATCAAGAGTCTCTGTAGAAACTGGTTGCTTTAAGTCTTCATGTGCAATTTCCTTATTATCTGAAACCGTAACAAGTTTTGTCACTTTATTGAAAGCAATCGTTTCGTCTTTTGGACTTGCGACAGAATCGTCTAATTGTTTTATAGCATCAGGAGCCACTTTAACGGTGTTTTGATATGCTTCATGAGCTATCTTTTCATTTATTGGTTCAACACTAACTCGAGCTGGCTTCTTTCCGAACCCTAGAAAACCTTTTTTCTCACGAGAAATAACCTTAATATGAGCCTTCATACGAGGTAAATTAAGATCTTTCAAACCTTTTTCGATAGCTTGTTCGACTGTTCGTCCAGAATAGACAACCATAATAAGCCTCCTTATTTACGTTTATGCGCCTTTTTCTTGGCACGACGAATCTTAGCTTTACGTTCTTTTTCTTCCTCTTCCAAACGATTACGTTCTTCAATGATTTTAAACGGATTATTAAAAACCAAAATCTGAACAACTTGGAAGGCGTTTGAAACTGCCCAGTAAAGTGCTACCCCTGAAGAAATCTGAGTTCCAAACCAGAAAATAAAGATTGGAAGCATGATATTCATAACAAGAAGCATTGCACTACGATCTTTAGCCGCCTTATTTGTCAACCAAGTTGAAAGGAAGGTGAAAGCAGCCGCCAAATCGGAAGAATAAAGTAAGGGTCTTTCTGACCTAGGTCAACCCAGAGGAATGTTCCTTCTCGCAATTCTGGCACTCTTGTGAGCGCTCCATAAAGAGCCATCAAAATAGGAAATTGGATCAAGAGAGGAACGAAGCTTGCGTAAGGATTTACACCATGCTCTTTATAAAGATCTTGTTGTGCATAAGCAAGAGCTTCACGATTCTCACGTCCAGGATACTCACTCTGCAAGCGACGTAACTCTGGCTGCAACTCTTGTAGTTCACGGCTTGACTTAATTTGGCGATTATACAAAGGAATCATTACTGCACGAATTAAGATCGTGAAAATAATAATACCTAATCCAATAGAACCACCAAATGAAAGCCCTTGAATAGCCTTCCCAAACATTAAAATAAGACGTTCCCAAAGACCTGTAGAGTGACTTGTAACATCACTTCGTCCACACGCGGACAAAAGCAAGAGAGCTCCTGCACCTAAAACAGATATATTAAGTTTTTTCTTCACTAAAAACTCCTTTTTAATACGATAAAGAACTGCTTCGCTTCCATTCATTAAGAGTATCTCAAAAATCAGGAGTGATCTTAGTTTATCCTACAATGTAAAGAAGCAAAATAATCTACTAGTCCTTATATAACTTTGCTATTTTTAAGACATGAACGAGATTGCTATAAATGTCTTGATAACTTAAGTCTTCGACACCTTTACGAGCAATAACGACAAAATCTTGATGTTCTAACTGAGATGACATGTCCATCAGTGCATGTCGTAGACGACGTTTTACCCGATTCCGAGTAACCGCATTACCAAGACGCTTACTGACTGACAAACCTACTCTAAAATGAGGTAGATCACGATCCAGACAGTAGACAACAAATTTTCGATTAGCAACACTGTGTCCTGCATCAAATAATGCTTTAAAGTCTTTCTCTTTCTTAACGCGATAAGATTTTTTCAAAATGCGACTCCAAACTCAAAATTAGTACTATTATATCATAAATAGCAAAAAAGCCCAAAACCTTATGGTTAGGGCCTTAGAGACTTATTTTTTTAGAGCTTTTTGAGCTTCTTTGATTTGCCATTTAACCTGGTCAAAACCAGTTCCACCAAGGGAATGACGACGTTCAACAGCCGTATGAGATTTAAGTGTCTCATAGATGTCCTCTTCAATTAGGTCTGAAACTTCTTGATAACGTTCGAGAGGAACATCCTGAAGGTAATAACCAGCTTTGGTACACTCAAGGACAAGTTTTCCAACAATCTCATGTGCTTCACGGAATGGTAGGCCTTTGGATGCAAGATAATCAGCCAACTCTGTAGCATTTGAAAAATCTTTCTCTGTTGACTCTGCCATATGTTTGTCGTTAACAGTCATTGTATTGAGCATGCCTGCGAGAATATCAATAGCGACAGTAATCGTTTCTACCGTATCAAACATACCCTCTTTATCTTCTTGGAGATCTTTATTGTAGGCCAAAGGTAATGACTTCATCACCGTCAATAATCCAATCAAATTGCCATAGACACGACCTGATTTCCCACGAATTAGTTCTGCCATATCTGGGTTTTTCTTTTGAGGCATAATGGAAGAGCCTGTTGAAAAAGTATCAGATAGAGTTACAAACTTAAACTCGTTAGAACACCAGTTAATGATTTCTTCACAAATACGTGTCATATGCATCATGAGAATACTTGAGTTTGACAAGAATTCGAGAATAAAGTCACGATCGGAAACAGCATCCAAGGAATTGCTATATGGTTTTGCAAAGCCCATTAAGTCAGATGTCATATTACGATCAATCGGGAAAGTTGTTCCTGCTAGTGCAGCAGCTCCGAGTGGAGAGATATCCGTATGCTTGATATTAAATTCAAACGTTCGGCATCACGTGTAAACATGTTGTAATAAGCCATCAAGTGGTGACCAAAAGAAATCGGTTGTGCATGCTGCAAGTGGGTGTAGCCTGGCATAATTGTATAGGTATGTTTGTCTGCTAGATTGACCAAAGTAGCACGTAAGTTATCGAGCTTCTCAATAACTTCCACTAGTTTGGCTTTTAGATACAAGTGCATATCCGTAGCTACTTGGTCGTTACGTGAACGTGCTGTATGAAGTTTTCCTGCTACTGGTCCAATTTTAGCTGTTAAAAGACTCTCCATATTCATATGAATATCTTCATTGGAAACATCAAATTCTAGTTTACCAGCCTTATATTCCTCAAGCAGCTCTTCCAATCCCTGTTTAATTTGTAATGCTTCCTCTTTGGTAATAATTCCTGTCTCACCGAGCATCGTAACATGGGCAATAGACCCTTTCAAATCAAACTCTGCCATCTTTTGGTCAAATGAGATTGAAGCACCAAATTCTTCTACCCATTTTTCAAGACTAGCTTCGAACCGACCGCCCCATAGTTTATGATTTTCTGCCATAGTTTTATTTTGAAGATTTCCCTACACTGAGATAATCTTCCATCCTTTCTTAATACTTATAACAAGCAACGACCTCTCAGGTCACAATAACTTAAATGAAAAAAGCTAGATAGTATTTGTCTAGCTTAATTTGTCTCTCTGGACACTTGTTTTCCTAAAACCAGATCTCTGTCGTAGTTTATTTAGGCTCGTGACGCCTCTCAGAACGCCTTAACGATAATAATATAAGTTATAAGAAAAGAGTATCAGATGTGGCTCTCTGTCCACTTTTATCTGATAAGAAGCGTTTTTCTTCTAATAGCCTACTTTTCTTATGTAATCTGTCATTAATTGTCAAATGGATGGTTAACTTGTGAATTAACCTGAGTTGGAAGACCCCAAAGCTTGATAAATCCAATCGCAGCATCCTGATCAAAGCTGTCAGCTGATGTGTAAGTAGCCAAGTTTTCATCATACAATGAATTAGCTGATTGACGTGCTACTACTTGAGCATGCCCTTTGTAAAGCTTAACTTTAGCAATACCATTAACAACTTTTTGTGTTTCCTTAATATAAGCAATGATAGCTTGTGTCGCTGGGCTAAACCACAAAGCATTGTAGATAAGGTTTGACAATTCATTTTCAAGAATTGGTTTAAAGTGAGAAACTTCACGTACCAAAGTTAAGTCCTCAATTTCTTTATGAGCTGTCAAAAGGGCGATAGCTCCTGGACATTCATAAATTTCACGAGATTTGATACCTACAAGACGGTTCTCAACGTGGTCGATACGTCCGACGCCATGCTTACCAGCAATAACATTCATTTCTTGGATAAGGTCAGCCAATTTCATTTCTTTACCGTTAAGAGCAACTGGTTTCCCTTCTTTAAAGGTTACATCGACATATTCAGCTTCATCTGGCGCAGACTCTGGTGAATTGGTAATCCCAAAAGCTTCTTCCGGAGCTTGATTCCAAGGATTTTCAAGAACACCACACTCGTTGGCACGTCCCCAAAGGTTTTGATCGACTGAGTAAGGATTATCAAGGTCTGCTGGAACTGGAACACCATTAGCCTTAGCATACTCAATTTCTTCCTCACGAGACCACTTCCATTCACGTACTGGCGCTACTACTTTAAGACTTGGGTCTAGGGCAGCAATGGCAACTTCGAAACGAACTTGGTCATTACCTTTACCAGTACAACCGTGAGCGATAGTCGTTGCTCCTGTTTTATGAGCAATCTCAACCAATTTTTTAGCAATGATTGGACGACTAAGTGCTGAAACCAAAGGATATTTTTGTTCATAGTAAGCGTGAGCTTGAAGTGCTGGAAGCACATAATCTTCAGCAAACTCATCTTTAACATCAAGCACGTATGACTCGACAGCTCCAACTGTCAAAGCTTTGTCATGGATAAACTCAAGATCTTTACCTTCACCGACATCCATACAAACGGCGATAACATCGTAATCTTTTTTAAGCCATGTAATAGCGACTGAGGTATCAAGACCTCCCGAATAGGCAAGAATAACTTTCTCTTTTGACATAATATTTTTCTCTTTTCTTATATTTTCTTGTGGTTGCTATCTCTATCAACCTTACGAGATTAATTATATTGCATATTTATTCACTTGTCAACACTTTTTTGTTATTTTTTTATATTTATTTCATTTTTATTTGTTTTTATTTATTATTTTGACCTTAGAAGTGCTTAAATCTTAATTTTTATTCAATTTTATGCAAGAGGTAATGAAAAATAAAAAACACTTTTGAAACTATACAAATAGATTCAAAAGCATCTTTAACTATTTATCTTCTAAAATGCCAAAAGGCCTGTACAAAGTACAGACCTTTTGAACAACAGCATCATCGGTAGAGAACACAACAGCAATTTTAGATAGAATGAATGAGGGAAATTATTATGTTTAAGGGACTAACTTAAACCATACATTCTTCTTGCTCTCTAACCTTGATTACATTATAGCATGCAATCCCCAAATGTATATCTTCATTTCCTAAAATGTCGAATTTCACTCACAGAATGTATTTTTTTATCCTAATCTGCACTAATCCACTTAAAAACAAAAAAACGGCTTGATTTCTCAAGCCTATTAATTTCTATAAAAAAGATATGTAATTGGACGAGCGGCCAATAAAAAATGGGGATTAGGAAAAAGTTATATAAAAGTACATTATTTATTTTCATAAAGTGTATGTAGATTTCAATAAGATTGACGATGTCTCATTTCCGAATCACATATCTTGATTATATAATAGCTTTTTTCAATTTAATTGTCTATACGATTTCATAGAATGTCGCTTTTTCATCCTGAACTGCATTTTTTTAAGATATTTTTTTATAAATCTCTAAATTTTATCACTAAAGGACATCTATTTTGTGTTTTTACAGAATTTGTTCACTCATAAGATAATCAATCACCTATGAAATAAACACATGCTTTTTTAGACTAAAAAGAACATTAGTCATCGACTAATGTTCTTTTACCTCTGACCATTTTTTAAGCAGAGCCTTCATTTTCAAACGTGAAACTGGACAAGAATCACCATTTTCAAAATAAATCATCAACTGACTCTTATCAATACGAGATATGTTATCCAAATTAACTAAAAAGGAGCGATGACAAGAAAAGAGTTTTTTATTTACCGAAGTAATATCTCCAAGATTGGCATAAAACTCCAAACGCTCTGTTTTAGTAATCAGCATCACCTTATGAGGTGTCACAGCAGTCGCAAAATAATAAATATCTCTCATAGGGACTTGGATCCGAGACTGAGCGGTTTCAAACACAAAAATCTCATCATCATCCACATCTCCAACTTTTTGGTTCACAAAAGTCAATGTTTGTTTTAGTTGTTGTTTGAACTCTGCATTAGAAACTGTCTTATCAATGAAATCTAGTGCAGAAACCTTGTATTTAAAACTAATCGGTGCAAACTCTGAGTGAGTTGTTACAAAAATAATAACTGCATTAGCATCTTGTTGACGAATTTCTGAGGCAACTTCTAGCCCCTTCTTTCGCTCACCATCAATATCGATATCTAAAAGGAAAACCTGATGGTTGCCCTTTTCATTGATACTGGACAATAGTTTGTGAGGTTTAGAAAAAACTTCAAGTTTTCGTACGGAAAACGTGCCCTCTGAAACCAATTCTCTGATGATGTCACTAATACGTGTTTGCTGCATTAAGTCATCTTCTAAAATGTATATATTCATATTAGGGCCTCATTTCTAGTATTTGCATCATTTTATGATTCTGACTACGGACAGAGAAGGACGTGTTCGGATAACGTTCCAAAATATCTTGAACAGCATTAACACCTATACCACCCTCAGGATGAGAAAGCTGGGTACTCATCATTGAAAGTGGCACTTGCTCTTCTGCAATTGTACTTTCAATAATAAAACTCTGGCAATCCTCTTCATCAAAATAGGCCAGACTAATAAAACCTTCACTGGCTTTACGAGCACCATCAATAGCATTATCCATGAGGTGACCCAAAACAACAGCTAAATCTAAATCAGTTAGATAGTTATGAATCACTGGATCTGGAATCTCTGCATGAATATTGAGGCGATGCATCTGAGCTTCATGATATTTTGATGAAAGTAGACTATGAATACTTGGATTTTGGATATTATCCAAATCAGTGACCTGAGTTGAAAAACTATGCTGATCTCGATTGACATAAAGATCAACCAAATCTTTTTTATAAGAACGAATATCCCCTGTTCTTTCAATATCTCTCAGATTATTAAGTAGGAAATTATAGTTAGAGCGAACATGCATCAAGTCTCTATACAAACCTTCTACCCTAGTATTCTCACGCTTCAAATCATCAAGATAGTTAGCCTGCTTCATCGCTAAATCCTGCTCTATTTTCTCCTTAGCAAACTGGTTTACAGCACCAAGTACAAAGAGGAGTAAGTAGAGATATCCCATTACTAATGGCAACCTAAATCTACTCTCAAGATGTAACTCTGGAAAATAAGTATCAAATGTCGACACTAAAAAGATAACTAAATAATAAAGCAAAAGAAGCATGTTGACCAAACCCAGACGGTTCTTTTTTTCTTGTTGGGCAGCAACTTTCAAGATATCTGTAAAATCTAGACGTAAAATAAAATCTACTATTCTGACCGTCAACATGACGAAGGAAAGTGGTACCATAGACCACCAAATATTAGTGTTTAAAGTATCAACAGTTATGCCAAGTATCGGTGGAAAGAAGAAAGTAGCCAAAAAACGTCTTGCCAAATCGACTAGTACCACTGGGTAAAAACCTAGAAAAAAGCGCTCTACGGAGGTGACACTTTTATTCAATTGGTAACTAAATGTCAATGTTACAATGGCTACTAAGGGAGGTACTATGCCTATATAGCGTCCAATGAGTTGTCCCCAAATGCATAGAGCAACATCAAATAACAAATAAAGTATACGATTTTTAAGATTAGTGTTTTGTCCACCAATACGTAAGTAGATATCCCAAATAATGATAAACATCAAAATTTGAAATAGGATGTTACCCAGCATAGTTATCCCTCTCCTTTCTACGATTATAGTCCTACCGTAACAATTTGATAGGTTTTAAATAATTCTTTTTTATTTGTTAAACCGATACCGTTTGACCAGCAAAACTGGGCAAAATCACGACTAATAGCCAGACTACCATCGAGTTTCGGATCAGCTTCCTGATTGGTATTCTCAAGAATAAAGCTGAGATTACCATGCTCATTCTGTTGAATAAGGAAACCAATATCTGTCTCCGGCTCCTTGGCCCAAAGTTTTTCAGCTAAATTCATGCAACGTTCTAAAACTCCAATAAGAACTGCAATATTTAAATTGTTAGGATAAGCATCAACATTGACATCCAGCCTAACGGTGATACCTTTTTGTTCCAAAGGAATGATTTGGTTTACAATCCAACTTCTTAATACCGGATAAGGAATCTCAAACAGAGGAGCCAACTTATCATTTAAGTCCAAATTATCAAGTTTAAGATGATTCAAATGCTCATGATAAACGGATAAAACTTCTGATAATTGATTTTTAGCCAATGGGGTCTCAAGAGCTACCAAAAGACTCTCAAAATCTTTTTCAATAGGTTTTACTTTTGTAAAAAGATCCTCAATATGCTTATTATAGACTTCCAAGTTATAGACATAAGTCTCCACAGCTTCCTTACTACGTTCTCTGACAAATTTATGAGAATAGCGGTTCAAGGTTGTTACCATTAGGAGATAAACTGCCATCGCAATAAAAATTGGCCCTCCCACATCACTACCTGTTGATACCAAAAGAGTACTACAAATAATGTAGAGTGCAAAGGTCAGATCAACGGCTATCAACAGACGTTCACGACCACGTGAATAAATCAATTCCTTGACCTTATCAACATCTGAACTGGAAAGATAATTGATATAGAGAAAGAATGGGTAAATCATCACATAAGATAACAATTTAAGCAAGAAGTTTTCTTGAATCTCACCCAAGGTCATATTTGTGAACAGATTATTGAATACATAAAATGGGGTAAAAGTCGCAAATAAATCTGTAAAAAGAACCGAGAAGGCTCCAAAAAAAGAGGCTTGCCCAGAGCGTCAAACGATGTTCCCGCCGTTCCTTTAAGGCCAAAGCTAAAAAGATAACAACTTGATAATAGAAGCCATCACCTTTACCAAGTGATACCACTATACCTAAGAGACTTAAACAAAATACTTTCCAGTAAGCTAATGTGCTCCTTGTTAGTTTTTTATAAATAAACCAGGTAATATGAAAACTAATAATCTGAATAATACTATTTTCAAGGGATACCATGGTCCAAAGCTGTAAGTTCATGATAATATTTCCTGTTTATACTCAAGAGACATTTTCGTCATCTTCTTCAATGAGTTCTTGACCTGCCTTTTTCAAAATATCCTGATAGGTTTGTTCAATAAGGTCAAAATCCCCACTATCAATACTTGTCTGCATACTAATGAGTATGTTTTCATAATCATGTTTAAACGAACGTACACTCTTATAGGCAGTTTCGATTTTTTCATTATAAGCTTCCAGACTCCTCAAGTGCTCCTCTTGTTCTCTGAGAATTTTGCTATCTCGTACGTCTTTACCGTAGGAAACAAAACGAACAAGAATATACATGTGTATAAGGAAACCAACCCAAATATAAATTTGAGGGTAACCTGGGAGGTAGGTCTGACTCAGAAGCAAGGAGAATATCTCCTGTTTAAAGAGGATAAGCAGATAACTGATAATTAAAATAAGATCAACTTGCAAGAGCATGCTCTTATATTTATCCTGCAAGTCCTGATAGGGTTCCTGGAAGAAGCTATCTAAACCAAACATTTTTTGCAAGCCTAGAAAGAAGGGAAGAACAACACTATCTACAGCCAGGATTCCTAAATGGTTTGGAACCAACTCGACCGGCTTATTAAAGAAAACTCGGAAAAGATAAAAACTAAAGAAACTTGTAATCAAAGTCCAAAAGACAGGGGCAAAGAAAGCATAAAAATACTTTTCTTCTCGTAGAGCCTGAGGTTTTTCAATAAAAATAAAGACTAGGAGATAGATTGCATCTGGAATGTCAATTTGCCATAGCACCTTGGCTAACCACTTAACGGCAGTTACTACGATTACATAAGGAATGTAACGGTAAGTAAAAACATCTAGATAAGCCATTCTAGCTAAAATCACAAGATGTGAAACGACAACAACCAAAGCAATAAGGCCATCAATCGCAAGTTGCATATGCTTTTCCCCTTTCTATTTCCCTTATCCTATTCCCCACAAATAGTATCTTTGATTTATCAATTATCCTGAAAAGAGAGGACCTGTGTAAAATGATGGTCACAACTACGAGTCTCAAGATTTACTTTTGGATAGCGATTAAGTATATCTGCGACCTTAGACAAACCAAGCCCTCGGCCTTCACCTTTGCTAGAAACCCCTTCATCAAAAATCCTTGACACAGGAATACGTTCTTCTCTGGTTGTATTGTCAATAACCAAGATAAGATAACCTTGATTTTTAAAGAAAGATATAGTTAAAGTAGGATCTTCAGAATCCACCGCCGACTCAATAGCATTATTTAAGAAGACAGAAGAAATCACAACCAAATCTAAGGCCTCTATCTGAGTTGACGATATGACATCTGGCAACTCCAAGTTAACCTTAATTCCTAAGTTCTCTGCCTCAAGCACTTTAGCAGAAAAGAGACTCTTGAGAGATGTGATTTCTAAGTTGATCAAACGTGATAATTCATAATTTGATAACGTTAAGCTATTACCAGATTTCTCTAAAAGTTCTGCATACTCTTGTTTCAAAGCAGGTAAGTCTCGACGTTGGATACTAACCTCCATTGTTTTAAGCCCTTCGAGATAATCCTTCTTCACCTGAGAAATATCATTATAGAGTTTTTCTAAACGGTGGCTATATTCTTCTAAACTTTCCTCGTGTCTAGCCATTTCTTCAGCCAACTGATCCTTCACTCTTCTCTTAGAATAAATATTAAGCTGAGCAAAGAGCAAAATAAAGAGGATGGAGTAGACAACCGTAATACTGCCTGCTAAATAAATAAAGAGGCCTGTGTAAGGAAAGATGTTACTAGCATAGAAAATAATTAAAGATAAAATAATATAAGCCAGAGTCACCCCAACCAATAAGCGTTGTCTAACTTGGTAAGTATGGTTATTTCCCATAACATTGAGAGCACCAAAGTCAATAAAGAACACTTTGACAATCAGATGAAAAATTGGGTAAATCAAGAGATAAGACAAAGCAATGAGTACTGGGGTGTCTTTGACCTGTAAATAATTAATTTGAAAAATCCATGGGAAAAAATAAAGTTGAAGCAGTTTCGAGGTGACTTCAACAAAAACCCACGGCAAAAAGGTGAAAAGAAAAGAATTCTTTTCACTACTTGATATTTTATTTAAGAAAAGATAGCAGAACAAAAGTGCTAAGAGCGACCCTGTAATGCCTCCAACAAATAGAGAGAGCAAGAGACTCCCTGCGATAAACCAGCATTTACTCTTCCAAGTTTTGAGTAAACCTGACATATCGTGACTAACAATTAAAATAGCCAATAGACGTAGAACCGTGAATAAAACGATCATCTCTAGACTCCCCCCTTCCTTTCAAAATCAACCTACTTTATTGTAACATAAATATATAATTTAGCGTCACTCCTATTAGAAAAAGCTAAAAATATAAAGCTATTTTTTCCTGATTCAGAGCAAGCTAACATCAGACGACCCCACATATCCCTTACTTTTCATAAACATAAAAAGAGCTTAGAAAAACTAAGCTCTTTAACTGACTCATTACCTCTTTTTATGGGTACATGCCAATAACGTAGTAGAAATACCAACCAAATCTTCTCATAATGCTCACTCCTCCCTAATTTTTATTACCAATCTATTATAAAACTAATTTAAAGTTTTGAAAATGATGATATGATTACGAAATATCATCATTATATTACAAATGCAGTCTTATCAATAATCATATAATCATTGACACATCACTTATGTGCATTCGAAAACCCAACAATTGTTGGGTTTGTTTTTATAGTGTTGCAAGAACTTGATCAATATGTTTGATTGATTTTTCACGTCCGAGCAAGAAAATAGTATCTGGCAATTCTGGACCGTGCATTTCTCCTGAAACAGCAATACGAATTGGCATGAAGAGATTTTTCCCTTTGATTCCTGTTTCTTTTTGAACAGCCTTAATTTGTGGGAAAATGTTTTCAACAACAAACTCATCATCAGACATAGCTTCGAGTTTGGCTTTAAAGGCTTTAAGTACTGTTGGTACTGTTTCACCAGCCATAACTTCTTTTTCAACCTCTGTCAATTCTGGGAAATCTTCAAAGAAGAGATCTGTAAGAGGGACAATTTCTTCTGCTGCTGTCATTTGTGGTTTGTAGAGTTCCACTAATTTTTCAGCTTTATCTGTCAAACGACCAGCTTCTTCCAAGAAAGGTTTGCAAAGAGCAAAGACCTTATCGAAATCTGCATTCTTAATGTAGTCGTTACTCATCCAGTCCAATTTTTTCTGGTCAAAGGCCGCTGGTGACTTGCTTAGACGGTTTTCATCAAAAAGTTTAATGAGTTCTTCACGAGAAAAGATTTCGTCTTCACCGCCAGGATTCCAACCAAGAAGAGCAATGAAGTTAAAGACTGCTTCTGGAAGGTAACCTTTTTTACGATAATCTTCGATAAATTGAAGGGTGTTAGTGTCACGTTTAGACAACTTCTTACCAGTTTCAGAATTGATGATAAGGGTCATGTGTCCAAACTCAGGTGCTTCCCAACCAAGAGCTTCATAAACCATGAGTTGTTTGGTGTATTGGCAATATGGTCATCTCCACGGATAACGTGTGAAATTTGCATATCATGGTCATCAACAACTACCGCAAAGTTGTAAGTTGGGTATCCATCTTTCTTCTGGATAACCCAATCACCACCGATATTACCACCTTCAAATTCGATATCTCCCTTAACGATATCATGCCATTTATAAATCCCTGACTCATTAACCGCCAAACGAACTGTAGGTACAATACCTGCCGCTTCACGTTCTGCGATGTAGGCAGCTTTTTCTTCTTCAGTCATGCCAAGGAACTCGTTAATGTAACGAGGAGTTTCACCAGCTGCTTCTTGACGTTCGCGCTCTGCAGCCAACTCTTCTTCAGTTACATATGACTTATAGGCTTTACCTTCTGCCAAAAGTTGATCAATATATTTTTGGTAAAGCGGTAAACGTTCTGATTGACGATAGTTTTCATGTGTTTCAGGACTTTCATCCCAGTCAATTCTAACCAACGCAAGTTATCAAGCTGTGAACGCTCACCATCTTCAACGTGACGTTTACGGTCAGTATCTTCAATACGGATAATGAAAGTGCCACCATGATGACGTGCATAAAGGTAGTTAAACAATGCTGTACGAGCATTACCAATGTGTAGAAGCCCTGTTGGACTTGGTGCGTAACGAACGCGGATATCTTTAGCCAAGATAAATCTCCTTTTTATGTTTCATTCTTCAGTCTTTGGATACCTATTAAGCCTAAAGTCCCTTTCTTAGGACTAACTTAAGATGATAAGTACCAGTAGGCACCTCTATCCCCCAAACTTTCCAAATAAAAATCTAGAAGCGAGTACCAATCTTTCTTATTATATCACAATATAGGGGTGGTTCGAGAAATTTTGTTAAAAAAACGACTACCTAAAGGTAGACGTTTTCAATAGATTACTTAACGTGTTTGGCAAGATCTTTTTGAGCTTTGTCATTAGATTTCGCTCTTTCTTTAAGCCAATCTTTATAAGCTGAGTCGTATTGTTTCTTAGTTACAATATCATCTTGAGATTTAAGATACTTGAAGTAGTATGAAGAACCTTTATCACCAGCTTGAGCATAAGCTCCTGAGAATGGCTTAATACGAGAAATTACAGCAGCTGCACCGTTATAAGTAGTTGTTGGAAGATAGAGGGCACTATCTGTCAACCATGCTTGAGCTTTTGCATATTTTTCATAACGAGCCTTCAAGTCTGTTGTTTCCTTAGAAGCATCATCAACCAATTGGTCATATTCTTTAAGACCTACTTTTTCAACCGCTTGACTATTTGGATCGTCATAACCCATGAAGGATTTAGTATTTTCGCTACTTGTCGTTTTCAAGACATCAAGATAAGTTGAAGGATCAAGGTAATCAGGGTCCCAAGCCACACCCACTGACAAGTCCCAATCTTCTGCAGCTGCATTTGGTGCAGAGTAAGTGATGTTGTTAAAATCATCAGCTGACAATTGGTGGATATCAAGCACAACATTGTCTTTTCCAAGAGCAGATTCAACAGACTGTTTAATTGATTGTACCTGATTCACAGTAATTTTACTTGATTGATTAACAGGGACATCCAAATGAATTGGGAACTGAACTCCTTCTGCTTGAAGAGCTTCTTTGGCTTTAGCAAATTCAGCCTTAGCTTTTTCTGGGTTATAAAGACCATCTTGACTATCTGCAAGATTCACACCAGACCACTCATCACCATAAGCTGGAAGTTGATCCATTACCATTGTTCCGAAGTCCTTACCATCTGCTTGAACAAAGTCTGGTTTAACAAAGATATTACGGACGGCAGTACTTCCACCTTCCTTACCATTAAGTTGTGCGGCGTAATTTGTACGGTCAATGGCAAAACCTAATGATTGACGGAAATCCTTATTGAGAAGAGCTGTCTTAGTTGATGTCTTTTGCTGGTCATTTTCTTTAGATGTATGACCATAAGTTTGACGGTCAATATTAATACCAACACCTTCTACAGCTGATCCAGGTTGCGTATAGAAAATATTATCTTTGTACTGTTTTTCAACTTTGGAATAGTTAGAACTTGTTGGGAATAGACGTGCTAAGTTGTATACACCATCTGTAAAGTTGCGTTCCAAAGACTCTTGGTCTGATCCATCATCATAAGTCAATTTGATATTATCAAAATAGACGTGATCCTTATCCCAATAGTTTTCATTCTTGGTGAACTCAATAGATGACTTCGTTGTCAAAGCCTTAAGAAGGTATGGACCGTTATAAAGAATAGATGTTGGGTCTGTTGACTTACCAAAATCTTTACCTTTAGATTTCAAGAAGTCTCCATTAACAGGCCAAGTAACAGAGTAAGTCAATTTTGAATTCCAGTAAGGTTCTGGTTGACTAAGTGTATATTGCAAGGTGTAATCATCAACAGCCTTGATACCTACATTTGAAAAGTCCTTGTTGGCACCTGAAAGGTAATCATTCAAGCCCTTAACTGAGTTTTGTAGCAAATAAATCGCTTCAGAATTTGTATCCGCAGCATGCTTAAGACCTGTTACAAAGTCCTTAGCTGTTACATTGGCATATTCTTCGCCATCTGAAGTGTACCATTTAAGTCCCTTACGAATCTTGTAAGTATATGTCAAACCATCTTGAGAAACAGACCAGTCTTCAGCGACAGAAGGTTTTAAATTCCCATATTGGTCATTTTCAAACAAACCATCAACACCGTTACTAACAGCTGTAGTCATATTTTTCTTGTTTGTAGCAAGATAGTCCAAGGTTGCAGGGTCACTACCATAGACATAATTATAAGTCTTACCAGACGTCTTACTTGATGACGAGCAAGCCGTTAAAACACCTACAGATAATAGGCCTACGGCTGCTAGTAAAAATACCTTACTCTTTTTCATTCATTGCCTCCTTAATTCGCAACGTAAAAAGTTCAAAATCAATAATTATGTGTATACGCTTAAATTATACCATAAATTCGAAAAAGCAACACTACTTTCTGAATATTTTTTATTTTCTACTCAAATTTCGTGTCCAGAGTAAGAAAAAAACCTATCCGAAGATAGGTTTTTTACTACTCTTACAATGAGTTAGGATCAACTTTGATACCAGCACCTTGTGTAGTAGTGATTGAAAGGTTTGTGATGTAAGTACCTTTCGCTGTAGCTGGTTTAGCTTTTTGGATTGCATCGTTAAATGCTTTGAAGTTTTCAACCAATTTTTCAGTTTCGAATGAAACTTTACCGATGATAGCTTGTACGTTACCTGCTTTATCAGCACGGTAAGTGATTTTACCACCTTTAGACTCTTCAACTGCTTTAGCAACGTCCATAGTTACTGTACCAGTTTTAGGGTTTGGCATCAAGTTACGTGGTCCAAGGACACGTCCAAGACGACCAACGATTGCCATCATATCTGGTGTTGCAACAACAACGTCAAAGTCAAGCCATCCACCGTTGATTTTAGCAACGAGTTCGTCTTCACCAACGAAGTCAGCACCTGCTGCTTTAGCTTCTTCAGCTTTAGCACCACGAGCAAATACAAGAACGCGTTGAGTTTTACCAGTACCGTTTGGCAATACCATTGCTCCACGGATTTGTTGGTCAGCTTTCTTAACGTCGATGTTAAGGTTGTATGATACTTCAACAGTAGCATCGAATTTTGCGAAGTTAGTTTCTTGTGCAAGAGCTACAGCTTCTTCTACGCTGTAAGCTTTTGTGCTGTCGATTTTCTCAAGAGCAGCACGCATTTGTTTGCTTTTTTTAGCCATGTTAATTATTTCTCCTTGTGTAATGTGGTCATAACGACTTTCATCTTCCACGTCACTCAGCGAAGTGAGACGACGTCTGTGGTTTTCTTGTTAACTGAATTAGTCAGTAACAGTGAATCCCATTGAACGTGCAGTACCTTCGATCATACGCATAGCTGATTCGATGTTTGCAGCGTTCAAGTCAGGCATTTTAGTTTCAGCAATTTCTTGTACTTGTGCACGAGTCACTGAAGCAACTTTAACTGAGTTTGGAGTACCTGAACCTTTTTCAACACCTGCAGCTTTTTTCAAAAGAACAGCAGCTGGTGGTGTTTTAGTGATGAAATCAAATGATTTATCTTCATACACAGAGATAACAACTGGGATAATCATACCAGCTTGGTCAGCTGTACGAGCGTTAAACTCTTTAGTGAATCCCATGATGTTGATTCCGGCTTGACCAAGAGCTGGTCCAACTGGTGGAGCTGGAGTCGCTTTACCAGCAGGAATCTGAAGTTTTACGATGTTTTCGACTTTTTAGCCATTTTGTAATTTCCTCCTATTGTGGTTTTGGCGGTAAGTAAGTTTTGTTACCTCCCACAAGTATGTTTTTACATACCTTATCTATTATACAGAAATTCTTTTTAGATGCAAGAATTTCTTATTAAGTTTAGGAAAAAATTTACATATAGGCCTTTTCGAGGTAAAATAGACTTATGATTCTATATAAATTCTTTGCTATAGCATTTTTGATTTTTACACCTATCTTTGCTTTTATTATCCACCGATTCTTTAGTTTAAAATACCTCGGGCTTAATTTTGCTGACCTTACCTTCCCTCTTTATTTTATTGAGGTAGTTGCTGTGTCAGCCCGTTTCTTCACCCATAGCTTTTTGCCATACATCACCATCTTATTATCCTTGGCGGCTATCATTATCACGATTCAGATGCTAAGAAAAACACAATCTTTCAAGTTTAAACGTTTTCTTAAGTTGTTCTGGCGTATAAGCTTTTTTATCACTAGTCTTTTCTATTTGGGGACCGTGATTCTTATTTTTATCGTTTCTTAAAAACTAGATTAACTCAGCATTTATATTTTATGCTGAGTTTTTTTATGTCAAACCATGAAAAAAGCAGGCAATCATGCCTGCTTAATTTTTCGGTATTAGGGATGAACTTGAGTCATTCGACCAGTATCTACATCATAAACCGCACCGGAGATGATAACATCCTCAGGAATAAGCGGTGACTGACGAAGAATAGCCATATCTTCACGAACACTCTCTTCTACATCTGTGAATGGAAGAAAATCTTGATCAGACACATCAACACCAAGTTCCTTATTGAGATAGGCGGTAAACTCATCGTTCTTAAAGGTCTGAGCACCACAATCTGTATGGTGAAGAACTACGATTTCTCGTGTCCCCATCTGTTGTTGAGAAATGACCAAAGAACGAATCATATCTTCCGTCACACGACCACCCGCATTACGCAAAATATGAGCGTCACCTAGAGCCAACCCCAAGGCCTGAGCAACGTGAAGGCGTGAATCCATACAAGTCACAATAGCCACCTTAGTCTTTGGTTTCAAGGGAAGATGGGCTGTCCCGTGGAGGTCAACATAGGCTTTGTTGGCATTGAGAAAGTTTTCAAAATAAGACATAATAACTCACTTTCTAATGAAGAAAATAATTTGACTATCAAATTATTTAAACACTATCTTATCATCTTTTTATTAACTTGTCAGCTATTGAGTTCGCAATATAAAAAGGAGAATAGATGCTAACAATCATCCACTCTCCTTCAATTTATACTATGAACGTTTTGGTAAGTATCTATTAAGCAAGCCTGCAAAGGTTTGAAGATTGAGACTTTGAACATAAATTTCACCTGTTCCTCTAAAGGTATTCACAACACCCTCTCCTGTCCCAATAGACTGCCAGAAACCATTTTCCAAGTGAATATTGTAATCAAGTGTCTGACTCCAGGCAACGACATGAGCATTATCAATAGTCACTTCTTGGTTGTTTAGCTCAATTTTTTTAATAGAACCGTAGGCATTTGCCAAGAGTGTTCCTTGACCTTGAGTTGTCATCACAAAGAAACCACCCTGACCACCAAAAATAGCCTTACCAACAGACTGGAGTTCCATTGTATAGTAAGCTGTGCCATCAAGTGCTAGAAAGGCACCGTCATTTAGTCGGTACTGTTTTTCACCTAAATAAAGTGGAATCACCTGACCTGGAGAATCAGGGGCCAAGGCTATATAACCGTTATTGGACTGTGAGACAACCTGAGTAATAAAGCTACTTTCGCCCGAAACCATTGAACGCCCAACAGCCTTTACAAAGCGACCTAGACCTGATCCGCTGGCATTTAATTTGGTACTCAGTGTCACATTAGGTGTGTGGTATACCATGCTGCCACGCTGGATAAAGACTGTTTCACCTTGATTGAGAGATAACTCTACTAAAGGGAATTGCATGTTGCTGTCTGTGAAAAATTGCATAATAAATACCTCCCTATCCTTATGAAAAGTATAGCATTGGAGATATAATTTTGCAAGCGTTTCCAAAATGACCTTCTATCACTTTCTAAGAAAAGACTTTTTTGAGTACTTCTCCCACTGTCGTAACGCCAACCACCCGGATACCTTCTGGAATTTTCATACCATGAAGAGAATTCTTCGGAGCATAAATCTTAGTAAAACCTAGTTTAGCAGCTTCATTAATACGCTGTTCAATACGAGTCACTCGGCGAATCTCTCCAGTCAAGCCAATTTCTCCTATAAAAGCTTCTTGTGGATTGGTTGGAAGCTCCTTGTAACTAGAAGCAATGGCAACAGCGACAGCAAGGTCAATAGCCGGCTCGTCCAATTTGACACCTCCAGCTGATTTTAAATAAGCATCTTGATTTTGGAGAAGAAGGCCACAACGTTTCTCTAAAACAGCCATAATGAGGCTGACGCGGTTAAAATCCAGTCCTGTTGTTGTCCGCTTGGCATTACCAAAGACGGTTGGGGTCACCAAGGCTTGAACTTCAGCTAAGATAGGTCTGCTACCTTCCATTGTTACAACAATGGCAGAACCTGTGGCTCCGTCTAGGCGTTCCTCTAAGAAAACTTGGCTAGGATTTAGCACTTCTACCAAACCACCAGACTGCATCTCAAAAATCCCAATCTCATTGGTTGAACCAAAACGGTTTTTGACTGCTCGCAAAATACGGAAGGTATGATGACGTTCTCCCTCAAAATAGAGCACAGTATCCACCATGTGTTCCAACATACGTGGTCCAGCCAGTTGTCCCTCCTTGGTCACATGCCCAACAATAAATGTGGCGATGTTATTGGTTTTGGCAATCTGCATAAGTTCAGCAGTGACTTCACGAACCTGAGATACAGAACCTTGAACGCCAGAAATCTCTGGACTCATGATGGTCTGAATAGAGTCGATAATGAGGAAATCGGGTTTTATTGCCTCCACTTGGCTGCGAACGGCTTGCATATTAGTCTCAGCATAAAGATAAAATTCGTTATCAATATCACCTAAACGTTCGCTCCGCAATTTGATCTGCTCGGCAGATTCTTCCCCAGATACATAGAGGACAGTTCCCTTGTTAGCTAACTGTGTTGACACCTGTAAGAGGAGAGTTGATTTTCCTATCCCTGGATCTCCTCCAATAAGAACCAGACTACCCGGAACCACACCGCCACCTAAAACACGGTTAAACTCGTCCATGTCAGTCTTTATGCGGGCATAATTAATTGAAGAGACTTCTTTTAATTTAGTAGGTTTAGACTTTTCACCCGTTAAACTGACACGAGCATTTTTTACCTCCTGCACCTCAACTTCCTCCTCAAAAGAGGACCAGGAAGAACAGTTGGGGCAACGCCCTAGATATTTGGGTGAATTGTAGCCACATTCTCGACAAACAAAAGTTGATTTTTTCTTAGCTATGATAATTCTCCTTCTACGCTTACTCCAGCAGAGTGCCACTTATGCAATGTTTTTTGAAATTTCCTCTGGTTGGCAACTCCGACAGCAGACAAACTGACGGAAACCTGATAGTTCTCCTTGATAGCCGCCAAAACGGAAGCCTTAACACAGCCATTGCCATCTACCCCTATAAACTCTATGCTTTTAGTACCATTTCCCTCTAAAAAATCTTTTAAATCTGGATTAGTAAAGCAAGAAGTCCGACGCTTCTCAAAGATACGAGAAGATACAAGCAGCAAGCCGGTCGCAAATTTCTTCTTTCTATCTTTTCTCTCCCAGAAAAAACGATTGAGAATATAGATAACCCGGTCGCTAGGATAGCTAGCAATTTTGTCATTTACAGCTGCAATCAGTTCTTCATGATATGCTTTTCCTACAGCAACATAATCTGACTGCATATCGATTACTAACAAATAATCTGCCACTTTGCTTCCTCTACTGTCCAGTCGATCCAAAGCCACCTGTACGAACACCATCAGCTTCGTCTCCATCTACAATCAAGAAAGGCATAAAGACACCTTGAACGATGCGTTCGCCAACTTCAAGAGTCACGGGCTGATCAGTAATATTTTTCATCTGGGCGAAGATATGACCTTCATTTCCTGGATTTCCATAGTAATCGCCGTCAATAACGCCAACTGAGTTGATCAAAACCAGGCCTTTTTTGCGAGGGTTTGACGAACGGTCATAGAGATAGAGGACCTCACCAGGTTGCATGTAAGCCTTAACACCTGTTGGGACGAGAACAATTTCCCCAGGAGCAATGACAGTGTTCTCTGCCACCTTTAAGTCATAACCTGCAGCATGAGCTGTCTCACGTTTTGGAAGCAATTCCTGATTGTTATACGTTGATACGAGTTCAAATCCACGAATTTTTGTCATTATTTTTTCCTTTCGATACATCTATTGACTAGTATTTGTATAAACTAGCCATGCTAGCTTCAGACTTTTAAATCTATCCTATTATAATCTATTCGAAATAAGATGACAAAGGTAATAGTCTAATCACTTTCTCATTAAACGAAGATTGACTTTTAACCAGGAAAACGCTAACATAGTACTAGATATAATACTTTTAAGGAGAATTGTCATGAAATTCATCGGACTTGTTGGTACGAATTCAAAACGTTCAACTAATAGACAATTATTGCAATATATTCAGAAACATTTTGCAGATAAGGCAGACATCGAACTTGTTGAAATCAAAGACCTTCCTGTCTTTAACAAACCCGCTAACAAGCAATTGCCAGAAAGTGTCCTTGAAATCGTTAAAAAAATCGATGAGGCTGATGGTGTTATTATTGGAACACCTGAGTATGACCACTCAATTCCTGCCGTTCTCATGAACGCTTTAGCTTGGGTTTCATACGGTGTTTTCCCTCTTTTGAATAAGCCAGTTATGATTACAGGGGCATCTTACGGAACACTCGGGGCTTCTCGTGCACAGTTACAACTTCGTCAAATCTTGAATGCTCCAGAAATCAAAGCTAATGTGCTTCCAGACGAATTCTTACTCTCACATTCTCTACAAGCTTTTGATAGCAATGGTGATTTAGTCGACCTTGATGTCATCAAAAAACTAGATGCTATTTTCGATGACTTCCGTCTCTACGTCAAAATTACTGGTAAACTCTCACATGCTACAGAGTTGCTACATAAAGAAGCTGAAGACTTCGACTGGGAAAGCCTATAGGACAGGAGAATAGAAACTATGAAATTTGTTGGACTCGTTGGAGCAAATTATGACCAATCATATAACCGTAAACTGCTCGAATTTATCAGAAGACATTTTAAAATTAAAAATTTGAACTTGAAGTTTTGGAAATTGATGAAGTTCCTATGTTTAATCAAGATGAAAAAAATGGGACGAAAGCTTCCAACTTCGCTTACTTAATAACAAAATTACACGCGCTGATGGTGTTATCATTGCAACACCTGAACATAATCACACTATCTCTGCAGCTCTTAAATCAGTTTTGGAGTGGCTCTCATTCGAAGTGCACCCATTTGAAAACAAGCCTGTAATGATTGTTGGTGCTTCTTACTACGACCAAGGAACTTCACGTGCCCAAGTGCATTTGCGTAAAATCCTTGAAGCGCCTGGTGTTAATGCTTATACACTTCCAGGTAATGAATTCTTGCTTGGAAAGGCTAAAGAAGCCTTTGACCTTGAGGGTAACATTACTAACGAAGGTACTATTAACTTCCTTGAACAATGCTTAGATAATTTCATCCAATATGTAGGAGTGGTTTCTAAATTGAAAAAACCAAAACCAATCGAACCTGAAGACTTGGATTGTAACAACCCAATCGCTACAACTGTTACTGAGGTCGACCCTGATGATCCAGAATGGGTAGAAAAAAAGTAGCTGAAATCACTGGTGCGGTATCTGGCGATACCTACGTGAAAATTGGACCACGGTATTTTTGACGGTTAATCAAATTGACATGTTCCTCAAAGGCTATGCCATTTGAATTGACCTATGCCGATGATAATAACCAGTTCCTATACTACAATAACGCCCATCAAGATCCTGACACTATGTTTGCCAAACGTGTGCCACCTCAATCTGGTAGCCGTATGTCAACTGTTCACGGCTCACTTCCACCAGCTCGTATGAAAAATGTGGAATGGGTTATCGGTACACTTCGTAATGGTAACCAAGAATACGTTCGTACGATTGTTCCAGGGTCACCTGAAGGAGTTATCAATACGCATAACTATCAGGCTATGTACTATGATGATGGTTCTTATGCAGGAATCAATGAAATCGTCTTTAACTTTAAACCATGGCTTGACTGGTATCTCGAAACAACTGGTCAACGCCTTGTCGGAGGAAGCGGTCCTTTTGCACCAGCTGCAGCCAGTCATGGCGGTAGCGACGCTACATCTGGAGCATCAGATGCTGGTGGTCACGGCGATGCATCTTCAGCCGCAGATGCCACATCCGGAGCATCCTCATATTAAGACTTGGAAAAGTTGGGACAAAATGTCCTGACTTTTTTTCATGGTCATCTTAGATTCATTTTCACTCGAGCTTGCGCATTTGCCCATGCTCCATGCCACACATTTTAGAGGTAAACCTATGTCTCAATTTCAAGAAAAAGTTTTCGCTGCTTGCGCTAAAAAAGAAGCCCTCTTTGACGAAAGTTTGGGGCGCTATGCCTTGCGTTCTATGCTTGCAGGAGCTTATCTTACCATGTCAACTGCTGTAGGAATTATTGGCGCGGATGTTATCGCTACAGGTATTCCAGCCCTTTCTCGCTTTGTCTTCGCCTTTATCTTTGCCATCGGACTGGTCTTCGTTCTCATATTCAATGGAGAGTTGGCTACTTCAAACATGATGTTCCTGACCAGTGGTGCCTATTATGGTAAAATCAAATGGAGCAAGATGTGTACCATCCTCCTCTACTGTACCTTCTTTAATTTGTCGGTGCCCTAATCTTGGCCTGGTTCTTCAACCAATCCTTCTCTTTCCAACATTTGACTGACAAGAGTTTCTTAGTTACTGCTGTCTCAACCAAACTTGGAAAAACAGATTGGATGAACTTTACAGAAGGTATTACAGCTAATATGTTCGTTAATATTGCCATCTTGGGCTACATGCTCCTCAAAGAAGAATCTGCTAAAATTTTCATTGCGCTATCAGCTATCTTTATGTTTGTATTTTTGATTAATGAACACTTGATTGCGAACTTTGCTTCTTTCATGTTGCTCGGTTTCAACGGTGTGCGTGATGCTGTGGATAATTTCACTTTGGCAAATATTCTACGTCAGTGGATAGTCGTTTTCTTCGGTAACTGGATTGGCGGAGGTATTTTCATTGGTTTGGCATACTCTTGGCTCAATAAAACTAAAACACCTCACATTGATTAGGAGACCACATGCGTCAAAAGACATTCATCAAACAAACCAGCCTAGCTATTCTACTCTATTTTATTTGCCTAGCCCTTGCAGTTGCTATTGATTTAATCTTTTTCAAAGTCAAAAATATGTATCATACGCCTGCCTTAGCGGCTATCTTTGCAGGCTGGGTCTACTTGGGGCTTATCAGAAAGACAAAACAATTTGGAGCGATTACCTGTCTGGGTATCTTTATATCCCTCTTCTTCTTTGCCTCTGGGCACTTTGTTCTAGCCTTTCTTCCTAGCTTTCTGGCTGGCCTTGTCGCTGACTTTCTAGCTAAGAAAGGGAACTATGAGAATAGTAAACTTAATTTACTTTCCTATATGATCTTTTCCCTAGGGAACTTAGCACCCATTATCACCATGTGGCTTGCGCCCAAAGCTTATATCGCACAGCTCCTAGCCAAAGGGAAAACTCAAGATTATGTAAATCAAGTTATGGTTCCCTTTACAGCCAGTCATGTCTTAATCCTGATTGGAGGAACGCTCATGGCTGCTCTCATTGGGGGCTACATTGCCCAAAATTGGCTGAAAAAATAAATAGCCATCAGCCCTCCTAACAGAGAGTACAAGACAAACATGCTTTTCTTATGTTATAATGAGAAAGAATACAGTCTTTTTCTACTTTGTTAGAAAGGACCTAAAGGGAGACCTAATGATGAAAAAACAAAAAATCGCTGTCTTGGGCCCTGGTTCATGGGGAACTGCCCTTGCTCAGGTACTCAACGACAACGGACACGAGGTCCGTATTTGGGGAAACATCCCTGAACAAATTGATGAAATTAACGAGAAACACACCAATACCCGCTACTTCAAGGATGTGGTTTTGGATGAAAACATTAAAGCCTACAAAGAGCTATCTGAAGCCCTAGATAGTGTCGACGCTGTTCTCTTTGTTGTTCCAACCAAGGTTACTCGCTTAGTTGCTAAGCAAGTTGCTGAACTTTGGACCACGAAGTTGTTGTCATGCATGCTTCAAAAGGTTTGGAACCTGGAACACACGAACGCCTTTCAACAATCCTTGAAGAAGAGATTCCTAAGGAACTTCGTAGTGAGATTGTTGTCGTATCTGGTCCAAGCCATGCTGAAGAAACTATCGTTCGCGATATCACTTTGATTACAGCAGCATCTAAGGATCTTGAAGCGGCACGCTATGTCCAAGGTATTTTCAGCAATAGCTACTTCCGCCTCTACACCAATTCAGATGTGATTGGTGTTGAAACAGCTGGTGCTCTTAAAAACATTATCGCGGTAGGTGCTGGTGCCCTCCACGGTATGGGTTATGGGGACAATGCCAAGGCAGCCGTTATTACTCGTGGACTTGCGGAAATTACTCGTCTTGGTGTGAAACTTGGGGCTGATCCTTTGACTTACAGCGGTCTATCTGGGGTTGGTGACCTTATTGTTACAGGAACCTCTATCCATTCACGTAACTGGCGTGCTGGGGATGCGCTCGGTCGTGGAGAAAGCTAGAAGACATTGAACGTAACATGGGAATGGTTATCGAGGGTATTTCAACTACAAAGGTTGCCTACGAAATCGCCCAAGAACTCGGCGTCTACATGCCAATTACAACAGCAATCTACAAATCTATCTATGAGGGTGCTGATATCAAGGAATCTATTCTCAATATGATGTCCAATGAATTGCGCTCTGAAAATGAATGGGATAAAAAATAAAAATCTAAGGAGTTCTCATGAAGAATCAAAAAGTTAGAAAAGCTATCATCCCCGCTGCAGGACTCGGAACACGCTTTTTACCAGCTACTAAGGCCTTGGCCAAAGAAATGTTGCCAATCGTTGACAAACCAACCATCCAATTTATCGTTGAAGAAGCCCTCAAATCAGGTATCGAAGATATCTTGGTGGTTACTGGTAAGTCAAAACGTTCTATCGAAGACCACTTTGATTCAAACTTCGAGTTAGAATACAACCTGGAACAAAAAGGTAAGACAGACCTGTTGAAATTGGTTAATGACACCACTGCTATTAACCTCCACTTTATCCGCCAAAGCCACCCACGTGGCCTTGGAGATGCTGTTCTTCAAGCCAAAGCATTTGTCGGAAATGAGCCATTCGTTGTCATGCTTGGTGACGACCTCATGGATATCACTAATGACAAAGCAGTACCTTTGACTAAGCAGCTCATTAACGATTATGAGGAAACACACGCATCAACCATTGCAGTTATGCCTGTACCTCACGAAGAAGTTTCTTCTTATGGTGTCATCGCCCCTCAAGGCAAAGGTGAAAATGGACGTTATAGCGTTGAAACTTTCGTTGAAAAACCAAATCCAGAGGATGCACCAAGTGATCTTGCTATCATCGGGCGTTACCTTCTAACACCTGAAATTTTCGGTATTTTGGAAACTCAAGAACCAGGTGCTGGAAATGAAGTCCAATTGACTGATGCTATCGATAAACTTAACAAGACACAACGCGTCTTTGCTCGCGAATTTACTGGAGACCGTTATGATGTCGGTGACAAATTCGGATTCATGAAAACGTCTATCGATTACGCACTTAAACATCCTCAAGTTAAAGATGACCTCAAGCAATACCTCATTGACTTGGGACACAAACTTGAAGGCAAAGCAGCTAAAAAAGACTAATATAAAAACCATCGAACATGACATTCGATGGTTTTTTCATATGACTTAAAGATAGGTAAACCCTAGAAGAATCAGCAATAGTAACATGTAGGTTAAAAGGGCTGTAGAACGCCAACCTTTACTAAATAAGCGACTTTCAACCTTGTTAGCCAAAAAGATAGCTGCAAGAGCACCACCAACTAAACCACCGAGATGGCCTGTAATCCCAACACTAGGTGTAAAAAGGTTGAAAATTAAGTTAATGATAATCAAAGCCAAGTAATTGCGACCTAACTGATTAAGTAAAGGACTATGACTATAATAGCCAAGAATCACAACAGCCGCAAAAAGCCCAAACAAGGATGTCGAAGCACCAGCCGCAATAACATTAGGCGTAAAAAGTAAGGTAAAGGCATTTCCCATAACACCAGCTAACAAATAGAGCCCTAGAAAACGTAGAGTCCCAAAAATCTGCTCAGCCATTTTCCCCATAAAGTAAAGGGCAAGCATATTAAATAGAAAATGCTCAACACCTATATGCACAAAAATTGGTGTTACAAGACGCCAGAGGTTCAGTGGGCTGTACTGAACAAAAGCACCGTACATAGCCCCCATCTTAAAGAGGCTCAAAGGCGAGGTCGCTTGAAAGCCATTTAAGAGATATTGACAGATGAAAGTCAGCGTCGTAAGCCCCAACAATAGATAGGTTGCTGGGTATTTCTTCCACTCATTTATTTGCATGTGACGACCTCCTTAACAGGTATATCATAGTTGTCTGGTTGAAAATCATGTTTCTGGCAAGGATAAACCGTACTAACGGTCTCCCCTTCAAAATCAGACAAATAGCGGTCATAGTAACCTGCTCCGTAACCAATGCGATAGCCTTCATCATTAAAAACTACTCCTGGCACATGAATCAAATCAATCTCTGATTTTTCCACAGCCAAATCAGACGCAGGTTCCATCAAGCCAAAAGAGGTTGCAACAAGATTATCTGGATCATAATCCACAAAAATCATTCGACCTTGTTTATATGTTTTAGGAATCAACAGTCGTTTACCATCCTTTAAAGCCTGATTGATTAAAAGACTGGTATCATATTCATGAGGAAAAGACAAATAAGTCGCAATCACCTGGGCATCTTTATAAGCAGGTAAGGCAATCAATTGCTCCAAAAGATGTTTATCTATCTTAGCCTTAGTCTCAGGTTCTTGTGAAGTTAACTGAGCCAAGACTGTTTTTCTAAGTTCATTTTTCATAGGTTTATCATATCAAAAAAGCTACCAAAAGTCAGACTTGGTAGATTTTTTAGCTGTATCAACTATGGTTAGGCTTCTGCCTTGTGTTTAAGGAATTTTCCAATTTCAGCCACTGCAAAAGCGAGAGCATCTTCATTTGGACTCATCTTAGGATGGTGAAGTGCATATGGCGTGTCAATTCCCAACCAGAACATGACACCAGGAACCTTACTAAGCAAATAACCGAAATCCTCTCCAGTCATAGCTGGTGGACAATCAATCAGGTTGACCTCTGGGCTAGCATCAAAGAAGCTCATTAACTCTTTAGCCAAGGCTGGATTATTTTCCACAGGAAGATAACCACCTTGTTTCAACATGATATCCACTTCCATACCAAAGCTAGCTGCTACACCCTCTGCAATCTGGCGCACGCGCTTCTGGATAAGGAGACTCATTTCCTGAGTAAGGGTACGAATAGTTCCATAAACCTCTGCAGTTTCAGCGATAACATTGTTAGTAGTTCCTGCATGGAAAGAACCAAAGGTAACTACCCCACCCTGGATAGGGTCAACATTACGACTGACAATCGTTTGCACCTGAGTAATAAAGTAAGAAGCTGCTACAAGGGCATCATTGGCCTCATGTGGAAAGGCCGCATGTCCACCTTTCCCCTTGAAAGTAACGAGGACTTCACAAGTCCCAGCAAAAAGGGTGCTTGTGTTAGTCGCAATATCACCTACCTTGAAATCTGGACGGACGTGGAGACCATAAAACTCATCTGGCAACCAATCTCCAAAGGCACCATCTTCATATATAAGCATACCACCAGCTTCATTTTCTTCGGCTGGTTGGAAGAGGAAGAGCATGTTATTTTTAGGCTGTACTTGAAGCATCTGGTCCAAAAGACCAAGTGCTGTGGTCATGTGCATATCGTGTCCACAAGCATGCATACGACCTTCATGAGTAGACTTGAAGTCAAGACCGGTTTCCTCTACGATTGGGAGACCATCAATATCTGTACGCCAACCAATAGTTTTTTCAGGAGCATGCCCGTGAAGATAGACAAGAATTCCTGTACGCCAAGTACGTTGCTCCACAAAATCCTTACCTTCAGTCATTTCAGCAATACGCTCTAAGAGATAAGCCTGAGTTTTAAATTCTTCCAAACCAATTTCAGGAATTTGGTGAAGGTCTCGTCTGATTTTAATTAAATCAAGTGTCATGTTTTTATCCTTTTTATTTGTCTTATTTTATAGAGAATCTAGAAATAGAGGCCCTACAGGCCTCTACTATCAATATGTTACAAGTTACGCAAAGCGTCTTCAAGTGCTGTTTTTTGTTGTGTTTTTTCATCGATTTCCTTGATGATACGAGCTGGAACACCAGCTACAACCACATTTTCAGGAACATCTTGAGTAACGATAGCTCCAGCAGCAACGACTGAACCGTTACCAACTTGAACACCTTCAATAACAACAGCATTAGCACCAACAAGAACGTTGTCACCGATACGAACTGGGTCTGCTGAAGCTGGTTCAATCACACCAGCAAGGACTGCACCCGCACCGATGTGGCTGTTTTTACCAACAGTAGCACGACCACCAAGGATAGCACCCATATCAATCATAGTACCAGCACCAATTTCAGCACCGATATTGATTACAGCACCCATCATAACGACAGCATTGTCTTCGATAGTTACTTGGTCACGGATGATGGCACCTGGTTCGATACGTGCATTAAGGTGACGTTTATCAAGCAATGGAACAGCTGAGTTACGACCATCTTGTTCCACAACATAGTCCTTGTTTTCAGTCAAGTTAGCAAGAAGTGGTTCAATATCTTTCCAGTCTCCGAAAAGAACGTTACCAAGTTTAGTGACAGAAGCTGGAACAGCAGTTGCCAATTCCCCTTCAAAAGTTACTTTAACATTCGTTTTCTTTTCAGCATTACCGATAAAAGCGATAATTTCTTGTGCAGACATTTTTTGTGCAGTCATGAGATTCTCCATTCACATAAAGTTAGGAATTATTATACCAAAAATTCTGATAATTGTCTTTGCTTTTGCCAAATAGAGTGTATTTTTATGTAAAATTGGTCTTTAGAGCCTCTATATCAGTAATCACTAGGTCTGACTTAATTGGAGAATTCTCCAGTTCTCGACGAGAATAAGGGAAGGTATTCAGCAAGATACCATCGATCCCAACTGCTTCAGCCACAGCAATATCAGTCGTCAAGTCATTTCCAACCATGACAGTCTCAGACGGGTTTAACCCATGATCATCCAAAACTTGCTTTAAAAATTCAGGTTGGGGCTTACAGATACCGGCATCCGAAGACAAGTAAATAGCATCAAAATAAGGTCTTAACGCCATTAGATCAATCTCAGCGTTAGTAAAGGCTGCTTGAGCATTAGACAAGAGATAAATCCGACATCCCTGCTCTTTTAGAAAGGCTAGAACCTCCTTAGTATGAGGATAAGCCGTCAAATGTTTGCGAGATAAGACGCGAAAGACCATGGCTATCAAATTTCCCCAATCGTCCGGCTGATTAGAGTTACTAGACTGAGGCCGAGCATCTACATAAAGCTGGTTAAAAATGTGGGCTAAATCAATTTCTGGATAAGCAACTCCTTTGAGCTCCATTAACTCCTTACGGGCCTGATCCACGCGCTTAGCATAAGCCTTTTTAAGAACATCACCTTCATAAGCCGCTCCATAAGCTTGATATAGCTGGCCTAGTTTATCCCATAACACAGGATCCTTCTCATCGGTTAGGGATATCAACCAAGGTACCATAAAAAAATCAAAAAAATGTAGTTCTTATAGGCTCTATTTTTCATCGCTTTTTACCCATTACTGAAACTTTCTTACTTATTGCTCTCATCATACACCTTTTAGGAAGACCAAACAAGCTAACTGAGACATTTTCCCATCAAAAAAATCCCAACGACTGTTAGGATTGCTTATCATCTCTAATACGGCCAATCAGCAGTTCTCCCGCAACGGTTAATTGCGTCACTGAAGTCAAGTCCAAAGTCTCCTTATTGGCATGGAAGAAAAGAGGTGTCATCTCGGCAAATGTTTGAACATGCTCTGATGGCATAGACCAAGTCTTAGCAATCGTCACACGCTCCAAAAGGTCACAGGACTCTTGAAAATGTTCCAGAACATCCTGGTTCGAATAAGCCTGCGCCTCCGGTAACAATTGGCGAAACTCTTTAAGATGATCCTCATGAGGAATAACCTTAAAAATCAAGCCATGATCAGACAAAAGTCGTCCAAATTCTTGATAATTAGCTGGTGAAAAAATATCTAAAATCACATCAATACTGTTTTCACGTAAAGGCAATTGAGCCAAATCGCCAACAAACCAAGCTACGTTTTTCTGAGGATTTTGACGAGCCGCAAGAAGGATAGAATCCTTAGACAAATCAAAGGCCATGAAATCCTTGTCAAACTCTTGAGCCAACTGACGGCTATAATAGCCCTCACCACAGGCAACATCTAGAACGTGCGAGTGTCCAGGAAGGTCACGCAAGCGCTCTGAAATCACCTCCAGGATAGAATCGTAATAGCCTGCTGCAAGAATCTGACTCCTCTTTTCAAAAGAAGCCATATCATAGTGCTTATCTCCCTTAGTCTGTCTCAAAAAATTAACAAAGCCCTGCTTGGCGATATTAAAGGTATGCCTATTCTGACAAACCAAGCTAGACAAATCCAAATGCATTGGCGCCTGACAGATAGGACAAGCAAAAAGACTCTCTTGATCTTTAAAAACACTAAATTTGGCCATAAATCCTCCTTAACACAAAAAAAGAGCACACACCTGAAATCGCTTAGGGCTGCTGGATTCCTCCCCTGACCCGCTTCACGCACAGATGTTGCTCCGAAAAATATTATACCATAAATTGAAGTGATTGCAAGTAGAGAACTTATGATAAGACTAGCTAGACCTACCCCTATCAATCCCTATTATTTCCTTCGATCAGTCTAAACTTCGATAAAACATAAGACTTACCATGGTGACATTTATGTCACTACTTTTTTATTTCTCGACACCTTATAATAAATCCATAGCTTGAGGAAAGCACCAAAGCTAGTGACATGGCTGACTTTATTGAAAGGAGAAGTCATATTTAACATATCTCTTAACTCGTGGTGAGAGGGTATGAGATTTAAAAACTCACCAAAAATAAAAAAAGGAGAATGACAATGATTAACAAAGAAATGAAGGCAGCTGACCTAGCCTCAGTAACAGGAGGCGGATGGAAGACTAACCTTGCCATTGGAGGGCTCTGCCTAGCTTCAGGACCTATTGGAACTATGGTATGCCTTGGAGCCTACAATGGCTACATGGACTCTGCGCGATAAAAGAAAGGACATATGAACAATGACTAAGACCATTAACAATCGTAAAAACATGACTACTCAAGAACTTGAAGCTGTATCAGGTGGAGTGGTTCCTTGGGCCGCTATTTCTGTTGGCATTGCTGCTGCAAAACTGACTTATGACCTTAGCTATGCCACAGGTAAATCTTTCTATAACCTCACCCACTAACTAACAGAACTCAGCTGACATCTCAAAGATTTTGAGGATGATAACTCATGAAACATACAAAAAATCAAACAAATGATACTACTGCTAATCAATCACCTAAAACGAATAACTATTTACTCGTAAAAATAGCTTTAGCTGGAATTATCGGTAGCCTACTTTTGATACTCCTAATCAACCTTATCTTTCATGTACGATTAGGAACACCAATTATTGATACTAATTTGAAGTCCGCTTTTGGTACTCTAATCCTCTTTATGCCTATTTTTCTTTTAACAAGAGAAAAAGAAAAAAAATCATAGAAAGAGTGACCTAAATTGCTTTCAGGAAAACAAAAACTCATCTTCCATTAAAAAGTGCAAGGCCCTTTGGACTTGCACTTTTGTTTACATATCTTGCCTTGTTTCCAATTTAGCCAATCGTTTGGCTTCTTTTTTGCGTTCACGACTCTGACGGAAAAAGTCTTGCATAATCTTAGCACACTCTTCCTCCATGACACCAGTCTCTACTTCTACACGATGGTTGAGACGCTCATCTCTTAGGATATCGTAAAGGCTACCCGCACCACCAAACTTTTGATTGCTTGCTCCATAGATCACTTTAGGAATACGAGCCAAGCCAATTGCCCCACTACACATGACACAGGGTTCGATGGTTACAAAGAGGGTACAATCTAACAAACGCCAATTGCCCACAGTCCTATTAGCCTCCTGGATAGCCATGACCTCCGCATGCATGATAGCTTGATTGAGCTCCTCACGTGCATTGTGCCCACGACCTATGACTTCGCCATCTTTAACGATAACACAGCCAATTGGAATCTCTGCTTTATCTAGAGATTTTTCGGCCTCCTTAAGAGCTTCAGACATAAAAAAGTCTTTCTCTTCTTGGGTAAAGTCAAGCATTAGTGTCACTCCCGTTCCAAGATTTGCGAGATAGTGTCTCGCTTAGTTCTTCTATTATAGCATAAGAATGATATTCCTTCTAAAGGACGCAAAAAAAGCTAAGACGAATCATCCTAGCTTCAAACACATTAGTCTGGTGAGTCTTAGGAATCACACCAATGTGTTCCCCCAAGGCTAGACGAAAAGTCAACGACCGCTTAACATCCTAATTCATATGTCAGTCGGAGTGTCATAGTCAATTGTCTGTGAAATCATTATACAGGCCTAAGGCCTCACAACGATAAACAAAAATGCAACTGTCTCAAACAATTGCAAGGATAGCGTTATAGTTGTGATATTTCACACTTTCCTTCCAAACAAATAATGCCTACTATAAAAGTAACTTTTATAGCTTTTTCCTTACCCATCTATAGTTTATCATGAAACCTCTATCATTTAATTTAAAAATCGGTAATAAAACAATGATATACATTAGAAACAACTGTTAATTGTATGCATTCTTTTGAATATTTTGCTTAACATTTAAAAGATTGATATATCAACGTTTTAGGGCTTCATAAGCTATTTTTTCTAGTCTATCTACACTATTAAACACCTATCATCCTAAGTCTTATCTAATTTTACTGTTTATTAGTCTAACAAGTGTTTAATATTTTATCTCCAACAATTCTTCAAAACAAGGTATGGAACAAGATAATGATTTTTTAGAGAGGTTCTTCAAAGATAGGAGACCTAGATAGCTAGTCAAAGGATAAACTAGAAGGGAAGCTCTTCTTCCAAGACGAGGTCAGCCAAGTCATTATCAGGATTATTTTCCCTAACAGCACGCTGAGCACGACTCTCCAGAAGTTGGAAAGAGGAACAAAGCACTTCAGTAACGTAATGGGTTTGACCATCCTTATCGTACTTACGGGTACGAAGCTCACCATCAAGAGAAATTAAACTCCCCTTGCTAGCATAAGATGCTAAGGTCTCAGCCAAACGCCCCCAGACAACCACTGTAATAAAGTCAGCCTCACGCTCACCACTTTGCGTCTTATAGCGACGATTAACCGCAACTGTGACACGTGTAAAAGACCTATCACTAGCAGTTTTTACCATTTCAGGAGTCGCCGTCAAACGTCCAATTAAAATAACTTTGTTATACATTTTTTTACCTCCACCTATCTATTCGTAAGCGGAAGTAAAAAATAGATTATTTTAAATAGCTTTACAGATTTCTTTGAGAGTATCCTTACTAATACTCCAATCTACATAACTAAATTGTCCTAATATTCCTAGTAAATAGGAGACTATTACTTTTCTAGTAATACTGCTCTCTCAGATATTTTCATAACAGCAGTTGAATGTTAAATTTTCTCTACTCGTTTAGCTAGCTCAACGTTTTTGAACCACAATTTCCCATGAAGCAGGACCGACTTGTTCAAAGCGCGTCACAGGATAATCATTATCTGCAGCCCAGTTCGGTATACTTTCCGTTGCTTGCGTACAATCGAAAGCTATCAACAACTCATCACCTGTAGCTAATTCAGCCATTTTTTTCTTCGCATCAATCAATGGGAATGGACATACCAATCCACCCGTTTCAAGTTTTATCAAAGCCATATGATATTCTCCTCTTAATTTTTGTTGGGTTTTACAAAGATAATATGGGAAGCTGTCCAAACACCTAAAATAGTCACTGGTAAAGCAATCCATCCCTTACTAGAAAAAATTGCTGTAGCTGTTAAACCATTACCAATCGTACAGCCACCAGCCCAGGAAGCACCGATTCCCATAAAAATACCCCCTAGTGTGCTCTTACCGATGGTTGACAAGTCTGGCAAGCGCCAACGAAACTCTCGAGAACCCTTTGCAGCAAGAAAGGAACCAAGAAAAATCCCCAATACAAGAAAAACACCCCAACCAAGCTGTTTACTATCACCTGTAATAATATAACTAATTAGATGTGCTGAGGGAGTTGTAATCCCTAACCCTCCAACACGACCTGTCAACTGACTAGCAGGCCAAGCAATTAAAGCAACAAGACCTATTAGAAATCCTGCAAAATATTTATGGTAAGTTTTCTCAAAAAGATAGTGTCTCACTCCCTTATATTTTGATGGAAGTGTAGCAATCTGACGTCTGGGCTTACGTAACTCTCGAATGACAATGAAACTTGTTATAGCTACTAAGAAAACAAGAAGATACCAAACCGGAATTCCTAATTGACCAGCTAAATCATCATTAATTACCCATCGCTTAGCTATTAATTGATTCAAAGGAACAAGAAATCCTGATTTCATAGCCGCTGCACTTGTCATATAAAAGAATAGTGCAACCCAACTACCTAGGAGACCTTCACCGGCACGATACCACGTTCCTGTGGCACATCCCCCAGCGAGAACAATTCCAATACCAAATAGATAGGAACCCACAATTGCTCCTAACACGGAAAATTCTTCATAAGGGTTTCCAATAATACCTAATTTAATCAGGGAAAGTACTCCTATACTTTCTACTGTGATTGCAATAAGAAAAGCGTAAAATAATGTATTATTACGTGCAATATACATATCTCGGAAACCACCAGTCAAGCAGAAACGAGTTCGTTGCAAAATGAATCCAAATATCAGACCAATGAGCCCACCAGAAAGAATAGTTGTAAGCATAAGTACCTCCTAAAGTAAATGTTGATTACATTTTAAGAAAAATATTATAACTTGCATAATCTTTCTTTTTTATGATTAGCTATAAACTTTCCTTATGACAAACAAAAAAGCGGCTTTCTTACCGCTTCTTGTCTTATTTACCCTTTCCAGTGTTTGGCTGGATCAAAAGCCTCACCGACTACTGCTGAATCATCAAGTTCAATAATACCACGTTTTTGTGGGGCATTTGGAAGTGCCAACTCACGTGGGGCACACATCATACCATAACTATCTTCACCACGAAGTTTTCCTGGGAAGATAAGGGCACCGCTAGGCATCATAGCACCAGGAAGAGCTACGATAGTTTTAAGCCCAAGCGCTGCGTTTGGTGCTCCTGCAACGATTTGGACCTTCTTATCACCGATGTTCACTTGGCAGATGTTAAGGTGGTCACTATCTGGATGTGCAACCATTTCATCAATTTGTCCAACCACAAAGACTGGACCTTGTGTGTTTTCCAAACGCTCTTCAAAGCCCTCTTTAACCAATTCCTCGTTCAAGACAGCTACATCTTGGTCTGACAAGAAATTTGACCGTTACCTTTGATATCAATGAGGCTTGACACTTCAAAAATATTCCAAGCAAGAGTCTTGCCTGTTTCATCAGCTGTGACACGCGCCACTTTACCTTTACGTTCTACGCTACGTTTGATGTCCTTAGTATCTTCCAAGATAACCAACAAAACGTCGCCAACTTGTTCCTTATTGTATGCAAAAATCATGGGTTCTCCTTCAATAGTTCTTTTATAGATTTTAAAATCGACTGACATGCCAAGAATCGTCATTACTACCATAGCGATAACTAATCTTGTCAATTTTCCAGTCACTCTCTGTTAATTTTACGATAAATTGTTTATGGTACCAAAAGTCATTCCCATAAGAAAATTCGAGAAACATCTTAGCCTTACTCTTCATAATAAACTTAACTCAACAGGGCTCTAACACAAAATCATAGGTGCCTGGAGAACCAAAAGAAGCTGAAAAACCTCTTTTATAACAGTTATCAGTCAAGTGTTTTTGAGCTAAAGGAGTCAACTTCTCTTTAAATTCATCAAATAACTCCATTTCTCCAGGAATAGTTTGATGTGTAGGAAGATTATTTTCCTTTTTGTAGGTGTTTATTTCTTGGTGTTTTAGGAAGATATCACTTTCAATTTTGGAATGCTCTACTAAAATTTGGCATAATTCTTCGATGATTTCCTCATTTTTTTCTGTCAGATACTTTTCTTTAGTTTCTGAAATATCAAGAGAGATATTAGGAAAGTGATTGATTTTCATCTTTTAAATCTCCGACAAAAAGGCATTGATTTCTTCTTTGGTTTTACGAGCTTTATTGACCAAGCGTCCCAATTCTTGACCTTTCTGAGTCACGACAAAACTTGGGATACCAAAAATATTCCAAGTTTGCGCCAAAGCCATATAATCATCACGGTTGACACGCACGAAGGTCATATCTGGATGGAGGGCTTCAATTTCAGGCATAACGGGATAGATAAACTGGCAGTCTGGACACCAATCAGCAGTGAAAAAGAAAACGACCTTTTGATCACTTTCAACATAGCTTGCCAATTCTTCAAGATTCTTAGGAATAATCATGCCTGCTCCTCCTCATAGGTCAAGATATCCTCTGCATAAACAAAGCTATAGGCACGTCCATTCTCTAAGACGATACCTCCTGTAAGCCCTGGATTTTCCTTATCAGTGGGATTTGTATAAAGGACTGCGATAGTCCCCAAGTGAGATAATTCTTGTCTAATATCTTGGATTAATGCAGCTTTCTTCATTTCTGCACGTGACTGTCTATACTTCTCTACCATTGCCAAGAGACCTAAAGCTCCTACGCCTCCAGCAAACAAGGCCAATGTTTTACGTTTCATAAGAAACATTTTACCATAATTTTAGACGAATGGGGAGAGGCTACCTATCTCTTGAGAATCGTGCTAAAATAGTAGCAAGTACAACTCAAGGAGGATTTTATGACTACCCTATTTGACAAAATTAAAGAAGTAACCGAGCTCAGTGCTACTTCAGGCTTTGAAGCTCCTGTACGCGACTACCTTCGCAACAACATCACTCCACTTGTAGACGAGGTCCAAACAGATGGTCTCGGTGGTATTTTCGGTATCAAGCATAGCCAAGCAGAAAATGCCCCTAAGGTGCTTGTAGCTGCCCACATGGATGAAGTTGGGTTTATGATTAAGGAAATCAAAGCAGACGGAACTTTCCGTGTCGTTGAACTTGGTGGTTGGAACCCACTTGTTGTCAGCTCACAACGCTTCACTCTACACACTCGTGACGGCCGTACCTATCCTGTCATCTCAGGTTCAGTGCCACCTCATTTCTTACGTACTAGTGGCGGGACTTCAAGTCTTCCTAGTGTTTCTGACATCGTCTTTGATGCTGGTTTTGCCAACCAAGAAGAAGCAAATGCCTACGGTGTTTTCCCAGGTGACGTCATCATTCCTGAATCAGAAACGATTCTCACAGCCAATCAAAAGAATGTCATTTCTAAGCTTGGGATAACCGTTATGGTGTTCTCATGATTCGTGAACTCTTGGAAAACGTTAAGGATCAAGAACTCAACAATACTCTAATCGCTGGTGCAAATGTTCAAGAAGAGGTTGGTTTACGTGGTGCCCATGTCTCTACCACTAAATTTGATCCTGAAGTTTTCTTTGCAGTGGACTGTTCTCCTGCAGGTGATATCTATGGTAATCAAGGTAAGGTAGGCGATGGTACCCTTATTCGTTTCTTTGACCCAGGTCACATCATGTTGCCAAATATGAAAGATTTCCTTTTGACTACAGCTGAAGAAGCTGGTATCAAATACCAATACTACTGTGCTGCGGGCGGAACAGATGCTGGTGCCGCTCACTTGCAGAATGCTGGTGTTCCATCAACAACTATCGGTGTTTGTGCCCGCTACATTCACTCGCACCAAACCCTTTATGCGATGGATGACTTCCTAGAAGCACAGGCCTTCTTACAAGCTATTGTTAAGAAGTTGGATCGCTCAACAGTAGATTTAATTAAAAACTACTAAGACAAGGAGTAACCCATGATTATAGGTTTTATCGGTGTCGGAAAAATGGCGACAGCCATTATCAACGGCCTAAATACAAGCTCACATCGTATCATTATTTCAGGGTCTTCCTTGGCTCGTTCACGCCAGCTTGCAGAGGAACTAGAGGTTGAAGCGGCTGCTTCCCATCAGGAATTGTTGGATAATGCTGACCTGGTCATCCTTGGTATCAAACCTCAAATGTTTGACAAGGTACTAGCCGGTCTCAATTTTCATCAACCTATCATAAGTATGGCTGCTGGAGTGACCTTAGAACGCCTTGCTTCCCTCACCAGTCCAGACCTTCCTCTTATTCGTATCATGCCGAACCTTAATGCTCAGATTCTCAAAAGCACTACTGGTCTTTGCACTAATGATAAGGTATCCGAGGACCTTTTAGCAGTTGCCAAGGAAATCACAGACAGTTTTGGAACCACTGTTGAATTGGCTGAGAAAGACTTTGATACCTTTACTGCCCTAGCAGGTTCTAGCCCTGCCTACATCGCCCTCTTTATCGAGGCTCTAGCCAAGGCTGGTGTCAAAAATGGCCTAAGTAAGCAGGTCGCTCTGACCATTGCCACACAGACGGTTCTAGCTACTGCTGAAAATCTCAGTCTTGGTAGCGACAGTCCACATGATCTTATTGACAAGGTCTGTAGCCCTGGTGGGACTACTATCGCCGGTCTCATGGACCTTGAGCGTACAGGCCTCACCCATAGTGTGGTTTCAAGTATTGATACAACCATTGCTAAAGCCAAAAAACTATAAGAAAAAAGCTCGGAATCTTCCGAGCTTTATTTGATATATGGTGCTAAAAATTGTAAGAGTAACAACATTGAAACCGCAATACTATTATTAATGATATGGGCCATGATACAGTACTCTAACTTTTGAAACTTACGATATGCTATTCCAAGGGCAAGACCCATACCTGCATATACAATCCAAACACCGATACTATTCGGCATATGAACAAGGCCAAAAAGTAAACTACTAACAATCAAGCCAACAATAGAATCTGGATTAAAGACGCGTCCCATGAGGAGCCCGCGAAAAACCAGCTCTTCCACAATTGGTGCCATAATTACTGTAAACGTTATGAGAAGGAAGGGATTCATATGGGCATTTTCTATGGCTGCCTGATTGGTGCTATTACTAACACCTTCCATCATCATGACTATAGAACCAATCCTAGTAACGATATAAATACCTAGGTAGGTCAAGCCAATCATACCCCAGGCCTTCAGGGAAGAAAGGGCCTTAAAGCCTTCGAAAAGCCCAAGACGTTTTCCTAAGAAAAGAGCTCCTGCGCTCATAAGAAGCAAGACAAAAATTAAGAGACAGACCAGCCTTATATCTTTGACACCTAAATAGATGGTTGGAACTTGATCAATAATTAGTATTAGGAAAGCTAGTAAAAAATAAAGAAAGCGTTTGAGAATTGACCCTTTGTTCATGAGAATCCACCTCTTTTCATCATTTATTTGTATCTTTATTATAATACAACAAAACTTGTTTGACAAGACAAAAAGAAAACGAAAGAGGAGTTTTTCAAGATAATATAGGCTCTTATCCTATTTTAGATAGGATGAGACGAATAAGAGCAAATCCCAATACTAAGCCATAGAGCAAGACTGATAAGACTGTAACATATGGCAACTGAATATTGACAAAGGCATATAGGGCAATCAAAGCAAAGATAAGCAAAAACTCTAAAATCAGAGTTGCAACTGCTGTCGCCATTAAAATCTGTTTATTTCGCTCATCATAGGCAGCAATATACATCTGGTGAAGACGTTTAGGATGAGTAAGCGTCGCAAAATAATAGATTGACAAAACATAAACCCCAATGGTAAGTCCTAAAACTAAGCCTAGAGCATAATCACTAAGACTGTTAGAGCGAACAATAAATAATCCCAAAATACCCAAAGAAAAGAAAGAGCAGGCTACTCGTGTAATGTATTTCTTAAATTCGGCCTCTGTTTTTCTATTTCCTAATAACATTTTTATTAACATATCTTAACACTCCCTTTATTATCCTTTATAAGAGCAATATAACTTTTTTCACTGACAACTTTAAACACTTATTCACCTTAAACGAAAAGGCTGAGTAGTACAACTATGCTATTGTTTAAGATATGGACACCCATACTGTACTCGATACGCTTAGTCTTATAATATGTTATCGCAAGACCAGCTGACATAATACCATAGATGACAATTGTCTGAAGCGTAAATGCTGAGTGACCAGCCATAAAGAGAAGACTGGAAATAACAAGACCCGTCTTAAAGTATTTTCCAAAGAGCACCTTGGCTAAGAGTCCTCTAAAAATGATTTCTTCCATAATCGGAATAATAAAACCGGCGACTACTAGGTAAAGATAGAATGGTACGTGGGCAAAGATAGCATTTAAAGCATCTTGATTTTCCATAGTCGCATTGTGTGTTAACTGACCAATAAAATACCCTAGAAGATCACCTAGGAAAAAGATGACGAGATTAAGAGAAGCAATCGCAACGAGACGTCTCCAATTAATCTCTTTAAGCGATAAGAGTTTAAATCTATAAGCAATCACGATAAAAATAGCCAAACTCCCTAATGCCCAAATACCGTAACCTATTTGCTCCATAAGTGAAAACTTACCATCCTGAGTAAGTAGCGGGAAAGCACCTAATAGTGTTAAATCTAAGATTAGTAGAGTGAGCGCTAAAACAATAACACCAATTTTCTTCATGACTTGTTTAAACATATCTTTTCTCCTTAATCTTCCTCAAAAATAAAGACTCCTTCAATAGTCTTTCCAAAATATCTAGCAATTTTAAAAGCCAGTTCCAACGACGCATTATAGCGACCTTTTTCGAGTGAAATGATGGTCTGTCTCGTGACCCCCATTTTATCTGCTAACTCTGCCTGACTAATCTTATTAGCCTTGCGAAGTTCCTGAATTTTTGTTTCCATGTGGTACCTCAATCTTACCGTTTATTCTCAAATAGTTAAACTCCTTACTTTTCTTCGTTAAGTTAACTTTACATTTATAGTATAGTCTACTTTACATATTTTGTAAAGTCTCTTTTACATTTTTTGTAAAGTTTTCTTTACTTATTGAATTACACATATATAGCCATAGGCGAATGATTCTTTCAGAGCATTCAAAAAAGCTGACCAATCACTCGGCCAACTTTTCTGGTCTTATCAAATTTTTGATAACTTATTTAGTTTTAAGGCGCTCAACATCACGCGCAATCACCAACTCTTCATCTGTTGGGATAACAAATACTTTAACAGCTGACTCTGCTGTTGTAATGTCGCCTACATGTCCAAAGACATTCTTTTCAGGATCCACTTCAATACCAAACCAAGTGAGACCATCCAAAACTGAAGCACGAACCTCGGCAGAGTTTTCACCAATACCTGCTGTAAAGACGATAGCATCCGCTCCGTTCAACACACCGAAGTATTGAGCGATGTATTTACGCAAACGATCCACATAAAGATCATAGGCCAAGGCACATTTTTCATCACCAGCATTCTTACCAGCAATGATATCACGCATATCACTTGATTTCAGAAATGCCAAGAAGACCTGATTCCTTATTAAAGACGTGACGGATACGCTCAGCATCTGCCATTTCAGGCTCACGATCAATAACAAATGGAATAATCGCAGGGTCAAGGTCCCCAGTACGTGTTCCCATCATAACGCCACCAAGTGGTGTCAAGCCCATTGACGTGTCTACTGATTTACCACCATCAACGGCAGTAATAGAAACACCATTTCCCACATGGGCTGTGATAATCTTAGTTTCTTCAATTGGCTTACCTAACAACTTAGCTGCTTCTTGAGAAACATATTGGTGGCTAGTTCCGTGTGCTCCATACTTACGGACTTGGTAGTCTGTATAGTAACGATTAGGCACTGGATAACGGTAGGCCACTTCCGGCATAGATGTATGGAAGGCTGTATCAAAAACAGCAACACTTGTAATATCTGGGAGGAGCTCCTTAAAGGCACGAATCCCTGAAGCTGCACCTGGATTGTGTAAAGGCGCTAAGGCTGACAATTCTTCAATCTTAGCCAAGGCATCTTCATCCACCAAGCTTGATTCTTTGAAATATTCTCCACCAGCAACCACACGGTGACCAACACCTGTAATTTCATCATAACTCTTGATAATGTCAAAACGAATCAAGTCATCAAGCAAGATTTTAACCGCCTGAACATGGTCAGCAATATCTAGAGTTTGAGATTCTGAACGGTCATCAAATTTTACTGTTGAAACAGAATCTTTCAAGCCGATACGTTCAATCAAACCCTTAGCAAGAACAACTTCATCTGGCATCTCATATAGTTGCCATTTCAAGCTTGAGCTTCCTGCATTAATTGCTATTGTTTTTGTCATAAGCCACCTCTTTGTAAAACGCTTTCAATAATATAGTCCTATTCTACCATGTTTTGCTAGAAAATGGAATTATCTGATTTCCATTTTTGGAAATTCTCTGTGAAATCCTTGAGAATTTCTGGATTTTGCAAATCACTAAGCGGATAAACAAAGGTCTCAGGAGCATTTTCAGTTTGTTTTTTAAGCACAAAGATAGATTTCATGTTCTGTTTATTACCAAAAGCGGATTCTGGAAGAGTGATAACGGCAATAATATCAGCATAGCCTGATAGCCATTTCTTAAGCAAATCACTTTGTGGGCTTGTCAAAAGATTAGTCGGTGCCAAAGAATAGCAATACCATCTTTCTTCAAGTACTTAAGTGATTGCTCCATGAGAAGATGATGGGCATAAGTATGCTCACCAGTTGCTGCCACCTTGAAACGACTCGCAATCTCATCATTTGGGTAGTAACCAACAGGAAGGTCACTGATAATAACATCACTCTCTTTGAGAATGTGTGGTCGAACAGCATCTTCTTGGATGTAAACTGCACTTGAATTCACCACATCAGCAATACTAGCTGACAAATCGATAAGGAGATCGTCAACTTCCATTCCCATATAATTAAGGGTTTTCTGACTATTATTTAGAAGAGTTTCAGCCAAGTTTCCTGTACCTGACCCAATTTCCAAAATATCTAATTGATCGCCCTTGGTCAAACCTTCGAGTAGGTAAAGAATGATAAATCCAATCGCATCAGGTGTAAATTGGTGATTTGCTTGTAAGGCTTCCAACTGCCCTAACTTGATAAACAAAAACTGGAAGGCACGACGCCATTCTTCTTTACTCAGATTAAGGGCACGTAATTTTTCGTTGTTTTTGATGATGACTTCATTAGCTACCTCAGCCCCCAAATAATAGGAATTTTGCTCAATAAGCGCATCGTAAGCATGGGTTCCAAGATCATTTTCAATGGTTTGGACATTTTCTAACAACAGCTCAAAGGCTGTCTCAATTGCTTCAAAATTCATGATTTCCTCCGTCCTTCTATCATATCAAAAAGGAAAGAGAATTTCTATTTCTGCTCCTGCTTCTTCACATAACGATAAGTCTTGATTTGGCCTTTACTGGCAACTCTAACAATCACTTGTTTGTCCTTAACCTCATAAGTCGTAGTTCCCTGAGAGAAACTAAAAGCACCTGCTTCCTTGTCCGCCAAGTCCATGGTCATCTCTGCCATGAGACGACTCTGACTGGAGATCATTTGCGCTTGGTTCTGTCTAGAGCTAGCAACCACCCGCTCCAGATAAACATGCAGAAGAAGTGTGAAAATGCCAGCCATAAAAAGAGCGTAGAGAAGAACGCCTCCCCTAACCTGTTTTTTCAAAAGCATAAACAAAACTCCTTTGTAGCCCATTTTTAAGAGTCACTTGGATGGTGACTATCTGGTTATTTTGACTAATTGTACTAGCTTTTACATTGAAAAGCATTGGTTGGTAGCCTCGACCGTCAGCATTTGTTTTTCGAAAATCAGTAGCACTTGATAGTCCAAAAGCTAAGTCTTGATTATCCTGCTTGACATAGAGTTTGTTCCCCTCTACCTTACCAACTGACAACCTTCTAATTCTGCCTCCATTTGTTGAACAAATAGAAGCCAGTCTTGGTTTTCTTGTTGCTTGACCTGCTTAACATTGCTCACCAATACTGTAGTCAGTCCTTGATAAACTTGAACTGAACCAGCAATCACCAATAGGGCTACTAGACATTCCAAGAGGGTAAAAGCACGAACCTTGCTATTGAGAGACATGAATAATCTCCTTTCCTGATTCATAAACCGCGATACCTTGCTGGCTACGTTTTACCGTCACTGTGATGCCATTTAAGGTCAACTGATCCTGTTTGGTCTGAACTGCCATGGTTGCCACACTCAAGACCTCCTGTTGGTGGAGATTCCTAGCCATTAGCCTACGATTGGTATTGATCTGATCCAAGATAAGACCACTGACGAGTACTAAGACAGCCATTGCTATCAGGCTTTCGATAAGAATATAGCCTCTAAGAGACCGTCTTTTTATATTTACCGCTGCCCATGTTAAGCTGATAGGTCACCACCTCCTTATCACTTGAAAAACGAATCTTGGTGAGGCTAGAGTTGCCTCCTTTGGCATCAAACACTAGCGTCTGCCCCTTATCCAGATGTATATTTTTAGGAATCACCAGATTGGATTTTCCATTACTGATTTTATCCTTGGACAACTGCAATTCAACATTGGACCCTTCCGCCGCTGCCAAGCGCTGACTATCTCGGTATAGGTACTCAAAGCGCAGATAAAAAAGATTAGTTTCAACCTGCTGAAAAATACCTGTGACTGAGCCTGATAAACTCAGAGTGAGAAAGGCAACAACTGCTAGAGTCACCAGACTCTCCAACAAGGTAAAGGCTCTAATTGGCCACTGAGCGGCTTTCGCCACCATGTTTCGCATAGTAATCATTGTATGAATCTGCCTGTTTTTGCGTGATTTGACCTTCTGAAACAAGAGCTGCTAAGCTAGCTGTCTTGTTATTCTTCATTTCATAAAGTTCTGCTTGAGAATCTACGACCTTGACCACAGCCGCATTTCCAGTCTCTTTAACAGAATCCTTCTGCTTACTCAAGTTAGGAACAAAAAGCAAGAGGAGAATACTGATAATGAGAAGCACGACTAGCATTTCAATCAGTGTAAAAGCTCGTAATTTAACGGCATTCAATTTTTTCAACATCATTTTCATGACATCATTCCTTCCATATTTTGATACATTGGTAATAGCATGGCTGCATAGATCATTACAATCACGACAGCAACAATAACAAAAATGAGGGGTTGCACAAAGGTTGTTGCCTTATTAAGACGGTTAAAGAAAGCCTGCCAAACCTCTTCAGCATAGACTTCTAACTCATAGCCCAACCTAGCATTAGCCTCTCCATAAGCAATAATCAAGGATAGTTCCTTAGTGAAGAAAGGGTGACTAGCAATACGGTCAGGAAACCCTGTCCTAGCATCAAGCCTTCTTCTAAATCAGCCCCCAGCTCACGAAAGAGCTTTGATTTTTGCTCTTTCATTAGGGCAACTAAGTCTAGCAAGTCAATACCTTGCCCTAAGAGATTTCCCCATTCCCTAGCATAATAGGCGGTCATATATAGTCTGACAGTTTGACCTATAAAAGGGATTTTTGCCATTCGTCGATAAAAGACAAGGGCTGGCTGGCGTTTCACCCATAGATAGAGAATTACGCTTAATACAAGAAGTCCGCACAAAGTCACAAAAAAGAGCTGGGGAAAAATTTGAACCAACTGTACAGCCCAATTCTCCTTACCATCCCCCTCTAACAGTTGAGGCAGAAGATAATTTTTGAGCCCCAACATAATCAGAATCAGGAAACCCAGAAGTAGAATAGGATAGGTCGCTACCTCCATGAGTTTCTTACGAACCTTGGTCATGCGAAGCATGTAGGTTTCAATCTTGGTTAGACTTCCTAGAAGATTACCGTGCTTATCAGCAAGAGCAATCTGAGTAACAATATTGTCCGAAAAGCCCACTGCCGCAAACATCTGGTCCAACCTATCGCCTCGCATTAAGCTCGCTTTCATAAGAGACAAGGACGATTCTTTCAACAAGTGACTTCGCTCCAAAAAGGCTACGATTTCAGTCAAGGTAAACCCTGCCTTTAAAAGTTGTTTGAAAAGCTGAATAACCTTGAGTTGCTGATTAATCTTTAATTTTTTCCCCTTGGATATCCCCTTCAGTGAGATATCCTTGTTTAACCAAGCCTTCCAACTGCTGGTTCCAACTGGTTGACGAATGGCTTTGGAAATTTTCACTGACAAAATCAATCACACCTCCTCCCTTAATCAGACGCATGTAGGCAATCCCTTGAAGAGCATTATCCAACTCAGACTTATCTACACCAAGGTCCAGAAGACGCTCATAAACACCTGCCACACTCTTTGCGTGAATAGTTGAAAGAACAGTCACTCCCGTCAGACTAGCTCTAATAACCGCTCGAGCAGTCTCCTTATCTCGAATTTCTCCAATAATCAAAACATCCGGGCGGTGACGCAGTGATAGCTTAATCAAATTATCATAGGTCATGTCAATTGCTTGATTCACCTGGAGTTGCAAAACATTATCCTGTTTAATTTCCACAGGATCCTCAATCGAAATCACCTGCTGCCCCTTAAAACGCTCCTGAACCAACTCATGCATAAGCGTAGTCTTTCCAGAACCAACGGGACCTGCAAAGAGATATAATCCACGATAATCCAAAGCATCCATAATAGGCTGGATTCCTTGATTCCAGTACACTAATTCTCGACGTTCGGAATGTAGAACACGAATAACTAAACTTTCTAAGCCACGATAATCCCCAACGGTAGACAAACGCAGAGAAACCCTTTGACCATCACCACAATCATAGTCACAGGAACCTAGTTGACTCCTACGCTTCTCACCCACCATCATTCCCGCCACAAATTTAAAGTGACCAATAAGACTAGCCATGAAATCAGGCCGATATACATCAATTAATCTCCTCTCCTGGCCAACTCGCATATAGAGCTCATAATTATCCTGACGTGGAATGACATAGATGTCTTGAGCCCCACAACTATCAGCATTTTTGATCATTTCCTTAGCAAATTCTGTTACCATAAGGACCTCCTCATAGACCTATTCGTAAAAAGTTTAAGAAAATGAAAAAAAGCTCGAAATTTTCGAGCTTCTGCATTATTTAACGTTTAATTTTACAGTGGGCATGATTTGGAAGGTCATTTCGCTTTTCATATCCCGGACGGTATTTTTCCTCAGGAATTTCCTGCCAATCATCCAAAAGAGCAATCGATTGATAGACCTGCAGGTATTCGTCACACTCCTCACACCAGTGCTTATCCTCTTGATCCCAAAAAGCAGTCATGACACTACTACGGCTGATATAACTTGGCAAGGTTTCTTCCATCGCAAACCAAAGTTTTTTATAGTACTTGAGGGCATCGTAAAAATCTTCAAATTCCTTTGTACTGATGATATCCTCTTGCCAGCCTTCTAGGAACCACCACGGCTCCAAATCCCCTTTCATTTCAACTACTTGGTACATTTTTCTTTCTCACTTCATCTTTGGTGTTCTTATTATACAAAATTTTCTGGAAAAGATAAAAAAAATGGTTTTATATTTATCAAAAATAGAAGAGATTCTAGTCATATAAATACGAAAAGAACCCACAATTCATTGTGAGTTCTTTTGCTTTCGTTTTAGTCTTCAGATGATTCCACAATTGCTTCATCAACAGCAATGTTTTCAATAACTTCAACTTCGTTAACTGAAAGTGGTTCAATGTTACGGTAACGAGCCATACCTGTACCAGCAGGGATAGTCTTACCAATGATAACATTTTCTTTCAGACCAAGGAGATGGTCTTTCTTACCACGGATAGCTGCATCTGTAAGGACACGTGTTGTTTCTTGGAAGGAAGCCGCTGACAAGAATGAATTTGTTTCAAGTGAGGCTTTCGTAATACCAAGAAGGACTGGACGAGATGTTGCAGGAACACCACCAGAGATAACAATATCCTTGTTAGCATCTGTGAAGTCAGAAATGTCCATAAGTGTACCTGGAAGGAGATCTGTATCACCTGGATCCATAACACGTACTTTACGAAGCATTTGACGAACCATTACTTCGACGTGTTTGTCACCGATTTCTACCCCCTTGGCTGCGGTAAACCTTTGTACTTCTGCAAGAAGATAAGTTTCAACTGACAAGGTATCACGTACTTCAAGGAGACGTTTAGGTTGGATTGAACCTTCTGTCAAGGCCGCACCACGGTGTACTTCGTCACCCACTTCAACTTTCATACGAGCTGTAAATGGAACAACGTATTCACCCATTCCAGTCTTACCTTGAACGAAGACTTTCTTAGTACGTGTTGCAGCATCTTCTTCGATTTCAATAACAGTACCCTTAACTTCAGTGATAACCGCTTCCCCTTTAGGGTTACGTGCTTCAAAGATTTCTTGGATACGTGGAAGACCCTGTGTGATATCGGTATTTGAGGCTACCCCACCGGTGTGGAAGGTACGCATAGTAAGCTGTGTACCAGGTTCCCCGATAGATTGAGCGGCGATAGTACCAACTGCTTCACCAACTTCAACCGCATCACCTGTTGCCAAGTTGATACCATAACAGTGACGGCAGACACCGTGACGTGTGTTACATGTAAAGACTGAACGGATAGTTACTTCTTCAACACCAGCATTGACAATAGCAGCAGCCATATCTTCAGTAATCAAAGTATCTGGACCTACGATTACTTCACCTGTTGTAGGATTCTTAACTGATTTCTTAGTGTAACGACCTTGAAGACGTTCTTCAAGTGTTTCCGTCACTTCTTTACCATCAGTAATCGCACGGATGAGAAGACCACGGTCTGTTCCACAGTCGTCTTCACGGATGATAACATCTTGGGCAACGTCAACCAAACGACGAGTAAGGTAACCTGAATCGGCTGTCTTAAGGGCCGTATCGGTCATACCTTTACGCGCACCGTGAGTAGAGAAGAACATTTCCAAAACGCTCAAACCTTCACGGAAGTTTGAAAGGATAGGCAATTCCATGATACGTCCGTTAGGAGCGGCCATCAAACCACGCATACCGGCAAGTTGAGAGAAGTTAGAGATGTTACCACGGGCTCCTGAGTCCATCATCATAACGATTGGGTTCTTAGGATCTTGTGTTTCAATCAGACGTTTTTCAAGTGCTTCTTTCGCTTCACGCCATGTTGTTGTAACAGCAACATAACGGTCATCATCTGTCATCAAACCACGACGGAAGGCCTTGTTAATTTCTTCAACACGGTGGTGAGCAGCATCGATAATTTCTTGTTTGTTATCGATAACTGGGATATCGGCGATACCCACTGTCAAACCAGCAAGTGTTGAGTGGTAGTAACCAAGGTCTTTCAAACGGTCAAGGAAGGCTGATGTTTCAGTCGTACGAAGACGTTTGAAGGTTTCAGCGATGATGTTACCAAGATTTTTCTTCTTGAATGGTGCATTAATTTCCAAACTATCAATAACTGTTTGGATATCTTGACCTGGTTCAAGGAAGTACTTATCTGGTGTACTATCTGTCAAGTTCTCATTTGTTGTTTCTTGAAGATATGGAATTTCTGCTGGGATGATTGAGTTAAAGAGAATCTTACCAACAGTTGTAACCAAAATCTTATGAAGTTGGTTTCTTTCCAAGGTTTATCAGGCATGCTATCTACTGCGATACCGACACGGCTATGCAAGTGAACATAACCATTACGATAAGCCATAACTGCCTCATCAATATCCTTGAAGACCATACCTTCACCCTCACGGCCTTCTTCTTCCATAGTCAAGTAGTAGTTACCAAGAACCATATCCTGAGATGGCGTTACGACCGGTTTACCGTCTTTAGGGTTAAGGATATGTTCAGCCGCAAGAAGGAGCAAACGTGCTTCAGCTTGAGCTTCTTCAGACAATGGAACGTGGATGGCCATTTGGTCACCGTCAAAGTCGGCATTGTAGGCCTCACATACCAATGGGTGAAGACGAAGGGCCTTACCATCAATCAATACTGGTTCAAAGGCCTGGATACCCAAACGGTGGAGGGTAGGTGCGCGGTTAAGAAGTACTGGGTGTTCCTTGATAACATCTTCAAGAATATCCCAAATACGTTCATCACCACGTTCAACCATACGTTTAGCGGCTTTCACGTTACCTGCGTATTCACGCGCAACGATTTCACGCATCACAAATGGTTTGAAAAGTTCGATGGCCATCAAACGTGGCACACCACATTGGTACATTTTAAGTGTTGGACCAACGGCGATAACGGAACGTCCAGAGAAGTCAACACGTTTACCAAGCAAGTTTTGACGGAAACGTCCTTGTTTACCTTTAAGCATGTGGCTCAAAGATTTAAGTGGACGACTACCTGGTCCAGTAATTGGACGACCACGACGTCCATTATCGATAAGGGCATCTACCGCTTCTTGCAACATACGTTTTTCGTTTTGCACGATGATACCTGGAGCATTCAATTCAAGCAAACGAGCCAAACGGTTGTTACGGTTGATAACACGACGATAAAGATCGTTCAAGTCTGATGCCGCAAAACGTCCACCATCCAATTGAACCATTGGACGAAGGTCTGGTGGCAATACTGGCAAAATGTTAAGAACCATCCATTCTGGTTTGTTACCAGACTTATAGAAGGCATCAAGAACGTCCAAACGACGAACAGCTTTAACACGTTTTTGACCAGTTGCTGTCTTCAACTCTTCTTTGAGTTCAGCAATTTCAGCTTCCAAATCCACTTGTTTCAAGAGATCTTGGATAGCTTCTGCACCCATTTTAGCGACAAATGAACCATGTCCATACTCTTGCAATTTTTCACGGTATTCACGTTCTGTCAAGAGAGATTTTGGTTCAAGTGGTGTTTCCTTTGGATCGATAACCACGTAAGCTGCGAAGTAGATAACTTCTTCAAGCGCACGAGGGCTCATGTCCAAAGTCAATCCCATACGAGAAGGGATTCCCTTGAAGTACCAGATGTGTGATACTGGTGCTTTCAACTCGATGTGACCCATACGTTCACGACGAACCTTAGCACGTGTTACTTCAACACCACAGCGGTCACAAACGATACCTTTATAACGAATACGTTTGTATTTCCCACACGCACATTCCCAGTCTTTAGTAGGACCAAAGATTACTTCGTCGAAGAGACCTTCGCGTTCTGGTTTGAGCGTACGGTAGTTGATTGTTTTCAGGTTTCTTAACTTCACCATAAGACCATGAACGGACCTTAGTTGGTGAAGCTAGTGTGATTTGCATACTTTTAAATCGATTTACGTCAACCACTAGTATTACCTTTCTTTTTGTTCTATTGACAATAGCAGCGCTATTCTCACCTTTATCAGCTACCTTAGCAGAGAGAGTGAACTCCCTCTCTAAAAGCTTATTTTATTCTGTTTTTATCTGAAGCTTCTTCTTTAGCTTTTTTTCTAATTCAGCAGCTTCTTTGGCTTGTTGTACACGTGCTTTTTCAAGATCATCGACGTGCATGACATCGTCATCTTCACCTTCATCAAGATCACGCAATTCAACTTCGTAGTCATCCTCATCAAGGACACGCATATCAAGACCAAGTGATTGCAATTCTTTAACAAGTACTCGGAATGATTCTGGTACACCTGGTTTTGGAATTGGTTTACCTTTAGTGATAGCTTCATAGGCTTTCAAACGTCCGTTAACGTCATCTGACTTGTAAGTCAAGATTTCTTGAAGGATATTTGATGCACCATAAGCTTCAAGGGCCCAAACCTCCATCTCACCGAAACGTTGTCCACCAAATTGTGCTTTACCACCAAGAGGTTGTTGGGTAACAAGTGAGTAAGGACCTACTGAACGAGCATGAAGTTTATCATCAACCATGTGGTGAAGTTTGATCATGTACATGACACCAACTGACACACGGTTATCAAATGGTTCACCTGTACGTCCATCGTAAAGGATTGTCTTAGCATCACTATCCATACCTGCTTCACGAACAGTATCCCAGAGGTCTTCTGAGCTTGCCCCGTCAAAGACTGGTGTTGCGATGTGGATACCCAAGTTACGAGCAGCCATACCAAGGTGAAGTTCCATAACCTGACCGATGTTCATACGTGATGGCACCCCAAGAGGGTTCAACATGATATCAACTGGTGTACCGTCTGGAAGATAAGGCATGTCTTCAACAGGAACAATACGAGAAACAACCCCTTTGTTACCGTGACGACCGGCCATCTTATCTCCGACCTTGATCTTACGTTTTTGAGCGATGTAAACACGAACAAGCATGTTAACACCTGATTGCAATTCATCACCGTTTGCACGTGTGAAGATTTTAACATCACGAACGACACCATCACCACCGTGAGGTACACGGAGTGATGTATCACGTACTTCACGAGATTTATCACCAAAGATAGCGTGGAGAAGACGTTCTTCAGCAGAAAGGTCTTTTTCACCCTTAGGTGTTACCTTACCAACAAGAATGTCACCTTCTTTAACCTCAGCACCGATACGGATAATACCCATTTCGTCAAGGTCTTTGAGGGCTTCTTCACCAACGTTTGGCAATTCACGTGTAATTTCTTCAGGCCCAAGCTTTGTATCGCGTGTTTCTGATTCGAATTCTTCCAAGTGAACAGATGTATAAACGTCATCTTTCACAAGACGCTCACTCATGATAACGGCATCCTCGAAGTTGTAACCTTCCCATGTCATGTAAGCGACGATAGGGTTTTGACCGAGGGCCATTTCTCCACCTTCCATAGATGGACCGTCAGCGATAAAGTCACCTTTTTCAACAATATCGCCAACCTTAACCAAAGTACGTTGGTTATAGGCAGTACCTGAGTTTGAACGACGGAATTTTTGAATAGTATAAACATCAAGAGAACCATCTTCACGACGAACTTCAACTTTATCAGCATCAGAGTAAACAACTTTACCGTCGTGTTGAGCAATAACTGCAGCTCCTGAATCATGGGCAGCTTGATATTCCATACCAGTACCAACATAAGGTGCTTTAGGATCAATCAAAGGCACAGCCTGACGTTGCATGTTGGCACCCATGAGGGCACGGTTAGAGTCATCGTTTTCCAAGAAAGGAATACATGCTGTCGCAACGGCAACTACCTGTTTAGGAGAAACATCCACGAAATCTACAAGGTGTGATGGGTACTCTTGGTTATTACCTTGATGACGACCCATAACGATTTCTTCTGCAAATGTGCCATCTTCGTTCAATTTAGAGTTAGCCTGAGCAACTGTGTACTCATCTTCTTCATCGGCAGTCAACCAAACTACTTCGTTGGTTACTTTACCAGTTGCACGGTCAACCTTACGATATGGTGTTTGAATGAAACCATACTTGTTAAGGTGTCCGTATGAAGACAAGTTATTGATCAAACCGATGTTAGGTCCTTCAGGTGTTTCAATTGGACACATACGACCGTAGTGCGTGTAGTGCACGTCACGAACTTCATATCCGGCACGGTCACGTGTCAAACCACCAGGTCCCAAGGCTGACAAACGACGTTTGTGTGACAACTCTGACAATGGGTTGTGTTGGTCCATGAACTGTGACAACTGTGAAGAACCGAAGAATTCTTTAACAGCTGCGGTTACAGGGCGAATATTGATGATTTGTTGTGGTGTCAAGACTTCGTTATCTTGAACTGACATACGCTCACGTACGTTACGTTCCATACGAGCCAAACCAATACGGAATTGGTTGGCAAGCAATTCACCAACGGCACGGATACGACGGTTACCAAGGTGGTCGATATCGTCTACTTTACCGATACCTTCAGCAAGGTTGAGGAAGTAGCTCATTTCAGCTAAGATATCCGCTGTTGTCAAAGCACGAACTTTATCATCTGGGTTGGCATTACCAACAATTGTAACTACACGATCTGGATCATTTGGTGCAACAACCTTGAATTTGAAGAACAACAGGTTCTGTAACCACCGCATAATCATTTGGTGTGTATACAAATTTGTTCAAATCACCATCCAAGTATTCTGCGATTGAATCAATCACATCACGTGTCATTTCAGTACCAGCTTCAACAAGGATTTCACCTGTTTCAGGATCTACCAAGTTTTCAGCAATTGTTTGTCCCAAAAGACGTGTCTTGATGTTAAGTTTTTTGTTGACTTTGTAACGACCAACAGCAGCCAAGTCATAACGACGTGGATCAAAGAAACGAGCTACAAGCAAGCTACGTGAGCTGTCGGCAGTTTTTGGTTCACCTGGACGAAGACGTTCATAAATTTCTTTAAGCGCTTCATCAGTACGTGAATCTGCTGGGTTTTTGTGGATATCTTTTTCAATGGTGTTACGAACCAACTCGCTATCACCAAAGATATCAACAATTTCGTCATCACCTGAGAATCCAAGCGCACGCACAAGCGTTGTGAATGGAATCTTACGTGTACGGTCGATACGAGTGTAGGCGATGTCTTTTGAATCTGTTTCAAGCTCAAGCCATGCCCCACGGTTAGGGATAACTGTTGATCCATAACCCACTTTACCGTTTTTATCAACCTTATCGTTAAAGTAAACACCAGGTGAGCGCACCAACTGAGAAACGATAATACGTTCACCACCATTGATGATGAAAGTACCCATCTCAGTCATAATAGGGAAATCTCCGAAGAAGACTTCCTGAGTTTTGATTTCACCAGTTTCTTTGTTAATAAGACGGAAAGTCACAAAGATAGGTGCTGAGTATGATGCATCGTGGATACGAGCTTCTTCAAGTGTATACTTAGGCTCTTTCAATTCGTAACCAACGAATTCCAATTCCATAGTGTCTGTGAAGTTTGAGATAGGAAGTACATCCTCAAAAACCTCTTTAAGACCAGTATCCAAGAATTCTTTGAATGAATCCGTTTGGATTTCAATCAAGTTTGGTAAATCAAGAACTTCTTTGATTCTTGAAAAACTACGACGGGTACGATGTTTCCCGTATTGAACGTCATGTCCTGCCAAGTCTTCTACTCCTTTTCTACATTCGAGACTTGCTTTGCAAGTCGTGCACTTTAAATATTTGTCTTCTGCCTTTTTCAGTTGCTTGTCCTATTGACAAGTGATCAAACACCAAGGTCCACTTAGCTGATTAATGATAAGCGAAAAACTTAATCTGTGAATTTTTAGAACCTTTAAATATGCATTACAACACTTGAAAATCCTAAAAATAAGCACAAAAATAGCAGCTAAATCTGACCGAAAAAACGTTGATTTAACTGCTGTATCTCTTGATTGGACAATATTTCAACCAAGTAAGACGACAAATAGTTGTCTATATTATACCTAATTTTTTACTTTTTTGCAAGTTTTCTTGGCAATTCCTAATGCCCTCCAAGAATGCTAGACCAGGCTTTTTGATAGTCACTGTCGGTTCCACCAATAGCAAACTTGTAAGTCGTATCTCCAGGTCCATTTTTAGCCCAGTAAGTATCAACCATTTCACCACTTACAGAAACATTACGACCATTGACAGACACTGTTGCTGGTTTAAGACCTGTTGATTTGAGTACACTTGCCTTAATGGCACTTGAATCGATATTAAACTTATCTCCAGTTTTAAAAATACCTGGATTGGCATTATAGATAGCGGAAGTCAAACGAGCCATATATTGCGCATTATAGGTGTAACCCGTTTTAGAATTGGTTGGTGTATTATTGTCATAACCAGCCCAACCACCAAGAGTAATACCAGGCGTTGACACAATCAACCAAGCATCCGCAAAGTTATCTGTCGTTCCTGTTTTACCCATCCAGTCCGCTGAGGCTGCTGCACCATTGACATTTTTCAATTCAGAATGAAATTGAGTTGTTGCTCCCTTAACTACCACTTCTTTGAGCAAGTTATCCATGATGCTAGCCGTAGCTCTTGAAAAGACTTGAACCCCTTCAGATTTATGCTGATAGATAACTTCGCCAGTCCGGTCGGTAATACTATCAATCATATAGCCCTTCTCATAGACGCCACCATTTGAAAGCATTTGATAGGCATTTACCTGTTGGGCAACCGTGGTTTCAATTCCTCCACCAAGAGGCAAACTCTCGATATTGTAATTAGCAATCTTATAACCCATCTTGGTCATGTAACCCTCAACATCAACATCATGACGTTGAAGCATTTGGTAAGTCCAAAAGGCTGGAATGTTCCATGAGGTATTGAGTGCCTCTTGGAGGTTCATCATAGCTGTACCCTTATCACCATCATGGAGAATAGGCGTTCCACCCGTAAAATTAGTTGGGTAGTTAGAAAGGATACTTGAGCTACCCATCAAACCTTGATCAATAGCAATTCCATAAGCGATAATAGGCTTAATAGATGAGCCTGGGGAGCGTGCCGTATCAAAGGCATGGTTATTTTGGTTATTTTCGTAACTACGACCACCAACAAATCCTAGAATTGCTCCAGTCGCATTATCCATGAGCACATTTCCGACTTCAACTCCACTATTGCCACCTTGGTCGAGGAGGCCACCATATTGACTCGCAGCATCTTGCATCGCATTATAAACTGCATTATCAATAGTTGTCTTAACGCTGTAGCCACCGGTTTGGAGCTCTTGAAGGGCTCTCTCACGATAGCTTTCCTTTGTCTTATCATTTCAAATCTTGACTCGATACCTTGTCACGTTTAACGAGGTAATCATACATGACATCCTGAGCCTCAGACATGACAGAATAGTACAAATAGTCATGACTTACGGCATCAGACTTCTCACCAGCCTTGAAATCTTTAGTGATGTCATAACTCTTATAGCTTTCGTACTGCGACTTATCTAGATAGCCGCCACGATAAAGATTGTAGAGTACATCTTGTTGACGTGCCAAGCCATAAGAAAGATCCTCTGCGTTTTTTAATTGACCGTCAGCTGTATAAGGTGAGTAGACAATTGGGCTCTGTGGTAAACCTGCCAGATAGGCAGCCTGAGGAACTGTCAAATCCGCTGCAGATACGCCAAAGATACCTTGAGCAGCCTCCTCAATACCAGCAATATTTTTCCCCTTGTTATTACGTCCAAAAGGAGAAACATTCAGATAATCGGTTAAAATTTCATTTTTAGAAACACGACGCTCCAATTGTAAGGCATAGATAATCTCTGCCGCCTTACGTTTAAAGGTTGGTGCATCTCCTGTTACCTGTTGCTTAATTAACTGCTGCGTTAGCGTCGAACCACCACTTGAAGAGCCAACTCCCAAAACTGATGACACCAAAGCCCTAAATACTGCCTTTGGCACAACACCCTTATGCTTCTTAAAATTTTCATCCTCAGTCGCAATGATGGCATTTTTGACATTGTTAGAAATCGCATCACTCTCAATAGGTGTTCTCAGCAAGTCAGTATCAATATCCGCAATCTTCTTAGAATCGGAATAGCTCATCGAAGATACCAAACTAACCTCACTAATCTGATTCAACAAGGTTTTGTCCTTAATCGACGGAACAGACTCAATTTGACTCCCCAAATAACCCAAACCAATTCCTGCACCGAACAAGGTAAGGACGATAATAACCACATAAAAGAAATCAGACAAAAGCTTTAAGGTTTTTAAGAAAACATCGCCCATGTCTAAGAGTGTCATCCGGTCCTCAGTCGACTTTCTCCCTTGCTTACGATTCCACTTAGAATCAGTCGTAGCTTTCCTTTCATTAAAAGATTTATCCCCTCTTTTAGACCTAAAACCAGCAAACCTTGTGCGAATAGCCTGCCCTAGTCGTCTAAAATAATTTATTATTTTTTCAAAATTCATAGAAATACCTCAAAGCCTATTATAACAAACTTTGACAAAGCTTGCATAGGCCTACTTTCTTTTGGTATAATGGTGCAGAATATACTTTACTGGAGAATATCATGACAATTTTTGAAGAACTAAAAGCACGTGGCTTGATTTTTCAAACCACAGATGAAGAAGCCCTTGTAAAAGCCTTTGAAGAGGGACCCGTCTCATACTACACTGGTTATGACCCAACAGCAGACAGTCTCCACCTTGGACACCTTGTAGCTATCCTTACAAGTCGCCGACTTCAATTGGCTGGACACAAACCTTACGCCCTCGTTGGTGGTGCAACAGGTTTGATTGGTGACCCATCATTTAAAGATGCCGAACGTAGCCTCCAAACCAAAGAAACCGTTGAAGGTTGGGTTGAAAAAATCCAAGGTCAGCTTTCTCGTTTCCTTGATTTTGAAAATGGTGACAATAAAGCCGTTATGGTCAACAACTATGATTGGTTTGGTTCAGTCAGCTTCATCGATTTCTTGCGTGACGTGGGTAAATATTTCACAGTTAACTACATGATGAGTAAAGAATCTGTTAAGAAACGTATCGAAACAGGTATCTCTTACACTGAGTTTGCCTACCAAATCATGCAAGGTTACGATTTCTACGAACTCAACGATAAGTACGGCGTAACCCTCCAAATTGGTGGTTCTGACCAATGGGGTAACATGACAGCAGGTACTGAGCTCTTGCGTCGTAAAGCGGACAAATCTGGACACGTTATCACAGTTCCACTTATCACAGATTCAACTGGTAAAAAATTCGGTAAATCTGAAGGTAACGCTGTCTGGCTTGATGCTACTAAAACAACACCTTACGAAATGTACCAATTCTGGCTCAACGTTATGGATGACGATGCTGTTCGCTTCTTGAAGATTTTCACTTTCTTGTCACTTGAAGAAATCGAAGAAATCGGTAAAGAATTTGACCAAGCTCGTCACCAACGTTTGGCACAAAAGATTTTGGCTCGCGAAGTTGTTACCTTGGTTCACGGTAAAGAGGCCTACGAACAAGCTGTTCACATCACTGAACAACTCTTCGCTGGTAATCTTAAAGCTCTCTCAGCACGCGACCTTAAAGTTGCCCTTAACGGTGTCCCAACTTATGAGATCTCAGCAGATGAAAATCTGAACATCGTTGAACTTCTCGTCAACGCTAAGATTTCACCTTCTAAACGCCAAGCACGTGAAGATGTACAAAACGGTGCTATCTACATCAATGGTGAACGTGTACAAGACTTGGATTACACTCTATCAGATGCAGATAAAATTGATAATGAAATTACTGTTATCCGTCGTGGTAAGAAGAAAAACTTTGTCTTGACTTACTAATTTTATAGCTATTCTCACTCCTTAATGGAGTGAGTTTTTTTTACCAAAAAAGAGCAGTCGGATTCCCAACTACTCTCTTCAGAACACAAAAAAACCAGTACTAGACTGGTTTTTGAGACTATCACATTAGTTATAGATTTTGAATGCGTCATCGTCGTTTTGACCAACGAATGGCATTGCTTTACGCAATTCAGCACCAACTTTTTCGATTTCAAGGTTAGCAGCTTCTTCACGGTAAGCAGTAAGTTTTGGACGTCCAGCTTTGTAGTCGTTAACGAAGTCGTTAGCGAATTTACCGTTTTGGATGTCAGCAAGAACTGCTTTCATGTTTTCTTTCACTTGTTCAGTGATAACACGTGGACCTGATACGTAGTCACCGAATTCAGCAGTGTTAGAAATTGATTGACGCATTTTCTTGAATCCACCTTCGTAGATCAAGTCAACGATCAATTTCATTTCGTGAAGCACTTCAAAGTAAGCCAATTCTGGAGCATATCCAGCTTCAGTCAAGACTTCAAAACCAGCTTCGATAAGGGCAGTCAAACCACCACAAAGAACTGCTTGTTCACCAAACAAATCTTCTTCAGTTTCTTCTTTATATGTTGTTTCAAGAAGACCAACACGTGCTGCACCAACACCTTTACACCAGTCCATAGCGATGTCTTTAGCGTTACCTGTAGCATCTTGGTATACTGCGTAAAGTGCAGGAACACCAAAACCTTCTTCAAATGTACGACGTACCAAGTGACCTGGTCCTTTAGGAGCACACATGAAGACATCAACATCTTTAGGAACTTTGATGAATTCAAAGTGGATGTTAAATCCGTGTGCAAAACCAACAGCATTACCAGCTTCAAGGTTTGGAGCAATTTCTGCTTCGTAAAGTTCTTGTTGGATTTCGTCTGGAGCCAAGATCATGATAACGTCAGCCAATTTAGTTGCTTCTGCTACTGTGTAAGTATCAAAACCATCTTCTTTAGCTTTATCAAATGATTTACCTGGACGAACACCGATGATCACATCGTGACCAGTATCACGCAAGTTTTGTGCATGTGCATGACCTTGTGAACCGTAACCGATAACGGCGATTTTTTTACCGTCAAGTGCTGCTACTTTTACGTCTTTTTCATATTCCATTTGAACTGCCATAGTAATATGTCTCTTTTCTAAAAAAATATTTTATTGCCTTTTTAAGGCTGGGTTAACAAATTTAGGTTGGATTTTTTAATCACGGGTAAATCCAGTAGCACCCGTACGAGCGATATTCTTAATTCCGTAAGGACGAATAACTCGTAGAAGCGCCTCGCTCTTTTCAGCATCACCAGTCATCTGGATAGTGATAGAGCTTGGTGCCACATCAACCACCGATGCACGGAAAGGTTGAATAATCGCCAAGATTTCAGCACGCTTAGAAGTTGGTGCTGACACCTTAACTAGGATAACTTCACGTTCCAAGTGTGGCTGATCCGTGATATCACGGATACGAATCACATCAATCTGACGATTAAGTTGTTTGATGATTTGTTCCACTTCATTTTGAGAATTCACATCAATAATAATCGTAATACGTGAAACGTTAGGATCCTCAGAAGCCCCTACAGAGATACTTTCAATATTAACTTGACGTCGTGAAAGAACACCTGTGAAGCGGTTAAGGACACCCGAACGGTTCTGAAGTTTAGCTGTTAACATTCTACGCATTGAACTTCACCCCCAACATTTCGTGATTACTCTTACCAGCCGGAACGATTGGCAAGACATGCTCTTTACGAGAGATATCCACCTCGATGAACATTGGCACGTCTTCCTTGATAACTTCCAAATCCTGATCAATTGTCTCTGGATTATCAAACTTGTAAGACTTAATGCCATAAGCTTGAGCCATCAATTGGAAATCTGGAAGGGTATCAAAGACAGACTCTGATGTACGCCCTTCGTAGAAGGACTCTTGCCATTGACGTACCATACCAAGTGAGTGGTTGTTCAACATAACAACCTTGATTGGCACCTTGTAAATATTTAAGATAGCCAATTCTTGGTTCGTCATTTGGAAACCACCATCACCAACAAAAAGGATAACTTCTTTATCAGGATTAGCAATTTTGGCACCAATTGCTGCTGGGACACCGAATCCCATTGTTCCAAGACCACCTGAGGTCACCAGTTGACGCTCATTTTGGTATGGATAATACTGAGCTGTCCACATTTGATGTTGACCAACGTCAGTAACAACAACGGCATCACCCTTAGTCAATTCACCGATACGCTCGATAACTGCCTGAGGCTGTACCATACGTTCTTTCTTATCGTAAGAACGTACACGCTCTTTGTCTTTTGTGACTTTTTCAATCCATTTTTCAGTGTTATTCTGAACCACTGGCTCTGCCAAGAGCATTTCAAGAGCTTGCTTGGCATCACCAACAACTGGAAGGTCCACTGCAATAATTTTACCAATCTCAGCTGGATCTACATCAATATGGACAACCTTAGCATTTTTAGCAAATGTTTTAGGATTACCTGTCAAACGATCATCAAAACGACAACCAATAGCAATCATAAAGTCAGCATCGGTCATAGCAATGTTAGCCGCATATGAACCGTGCATACCACCCATACCCAAGAAAAGGGGGTGGCTAGTAGCAATTGTCCCTTGTCCTAGAAGACTTGTGACAACTGGGATTTGGTAGCGTTCTGCAAAAGCAACTAGCTCCTTAGCAGATTCAGAATAAGAGACCCCACCTCCAGCTACAATAACCGGCTTCTTAGCTTACTCAACTGCTTCAAGATTTTCTTGATTTGCATTTCGTTTGGTCTTAGCGTCGGTTGGTAACTTGGAAGATTAATTTCAGGATCGTTGATGAAGGCTGTTTCCTTAGCTACGACATCTTTAGGGAGGTCGATAACAACTGGACCAGGACGACCAGTTGTTGCAATATGAACCGCTTCCCTAATAATACGAGGAATATCAGCTGTATCGCGAATCTGATAATTGTATTTTGTAATCGGCATGGTAATTCCGACAATGTCAGCCTCTTGGAAGGCATCCTTACCAATACCTGGTGTTGCGACCTGACCAGTAAAGACTAGGAGAGGTACGCTATCACTCATAGCATCTGCAATCCCTGTAATAGCATTAGTGGCACCAGGACCACTCGTTACAAGAGCAACACCGAGTTTACCAGTTGATTTGGCATAACCTTCAGCTTCGTGCAGACTTCCTTGCTCATGACGAGATAAGATATGATTAATCTTGTCATTTTTGTAAATAGCATCATACAAAGGAAGAACCGCTCCGCCAGGATATCCAAAGATAGTTGAAATCCCAAGTTCAAGAAGTGTATCAAGAATCAAATCAGCACCAGAGCGTGCTTCTTTAAGTTCAATTTTCTTCACATGGACCTCCTTTAGTAGTTGTTTTTTTCGAATTGTCTAAAAATTCAAAACCTTGTATACTATGATAACATTTTTAACCAAATTTGCAAGGGTTTCAGAGAAAAATATCACAAACTCTTCGGAAAGAATGTTCTTAGTTTTTTTCTTGTGCTTGACGTTCTGCTTTACGTTCTTCGAATTCTTCGTCACTCATCAAAGTTCCGCCGACATTGGCTGATTTGGCAAAGGCTGTATAGCGACGCAACCAACCACTTGAAATTTTTGATTTGAAAGGTTTCAAATGTTTGCGACGTTCTTCAAGGGTTGCTTCATCGACAAGTAGATCAAGGGTACGATTTGGAAGATCAATCACAATTTCATCGCCATCTTCTATTAGGGCGATATTACCACCTTCTGCTGCTTCTGGAGAAACGTGACCAATAGCAATCCCACGAGTAGCTCCTGAGAAACGACCATCCGTAATCAGAGCCACATCCTTACCAAGACCGCGTCCGACAATCTTAGAAGTTGGTGCCAACATTTCTGGCATACCAGGTCCACCCTGAGGACCTTCGTAACGAATGACAACGACATGGCCCTTCTTAACTGTTCCATTGTCAATCAACTCAAGGGCTTGATCTTGTGAATCACAACAAATAGCTTTACCGCGGAAAGTTTTAACAGATGGATCTACACCACCGACCTTGATAACAGCCCCATCCTGAGCGATATTTCCGTAAAGGATCGACAAACCACCTACAGGTGAAATCGGATGTTCGATTGGATGGATAATTTCTTCATTTTTGATTTCAGCACCAGCTACATTTTCTTTCAAGGTTTTACCAGTAACTGTGATACGATCACCCTTGATGGCTCCTTTTTTGATCAACTGATTGATAATGGCTGGAACACCACCAGCTTCATGCACATCATGCATGGTGTAAACACTTGAAGGTGCAATTTTAGAGAGATAAGGTGTCTTCTTGGCAATTTCGTTAATGTCCTTTGAGGTCATAGTCAATACCAGCCTCACGCGCAATAGCAAGGGTATGGAGAACAGTATTGGTTGAACCACCCATGGCCATATCTAGAGCAAAAGGCATCATCGATAGCTTCTTTGGTCACAATATCACGTGGGACGAACATTGTTTTTTTGATGTTATCCATCAATTTTGTGGCTGCTTGACGAACCAATTCACGACGTTCATCTGAAACCGCTAGATAGTACCGTTACCTGGAAGGGCAAGACCCAAATACTTCCATCAAACAGTTCATTGAGTTGGCGGTAAACATCCCTGAACATGAACCACAAGTTGGGACAAGCATTTTTTTCTCCAAATAATCGAGCTCTTCCTTGCTCATATCTCCAGCCTGATAAGTACCTACAGCTTCAAACAAACTTGATAGCGTCGCTTGATGACCAGTCATGTCAACGCCACCCTTCATAGGGTCCACCAGAACAAAATACTGCTGGCACATTAGTACGCATAGCTGCCAAAATCATCCCTGGCGTAATCTTATCACAGTTAGGAATATAGAAAACCCCGTCAAACCAGTGGGCATTAATAACTGTTTCTGCAGAATCGGCAATCAATTCACGAGATGGAAGACTGTAACGCATCCCAATATGCCCCATGGCAATCCCATCGTCCACACCAATGGTATTAAACTCAAAAGGAATACCGCCAGCCTCGCGGATAGCTTCCTTGGCAATATCTGCTAATTCACGCAAGTGAACATGCCCTGGAACAATATCAATATAAGAGTTACAAATAGCAATGAAGGGCTTTTGCATATCCTTGGCAGATTTAACTTGCCCAGTCGCATACAAAAGTCCGCGTGCTGGTGCCTTATCAACACCAACTTTGATCATATCACTTCTCATGATGTTACCTTCAATCTATAAAATTTCTTACAACATATGTTACCACTTTGGAAAGTAATGTCAAGGAATTTTCAGAATATTTCTGTAATTCCGAAAAGATGTCCCAACCGTATCAAAACTGACAAAACAAAAAGGAAGCCCTAAGACTTCCTAAATGATTATTTCAATATTATTCAACACTAAAGAGGTATGGATAAACTGGTTGGTCTCCTTGGAAGATTTCAACTTCAATATCTTCGTGAGCCTCTTCCAATTTTTCCGCAAGTGCTTGAGCTTGGTCTTGATTACCTTCTTCGCCGACGTAAATCATAACAATTTCACTGTCTTCGTCAATCATCTTGTCGAAAGTGTCAAGAAGGGCTTGGTCCATATCTGGTGTAGACACAAGGATCTTACCATCAACCATACCAAGGATATCATTTTCATGAATCTCAAGACCATCAATAGTTGTGTCACGTACCGCCAAGGTCACGCTACCACTCGTTACATCTGAAAGACTAGCTGTCATAGCTTCAACGTTCGCTTCGATACTTTGACTAGGATCAAAAGCAAGCAAGCTTGTAAAGCCTTGTGGCACCGTACGCGTTTCAACAACAGCCGCATTGACATCTACTACTTCAGCAGCTGATTGTGCTGCCATAAAGATGTTTTTATTGTTTGGCAAGATGATAACATTCTTAGCATTAACCTGCTCAATAGCCTTAACAATATCTTCTGTTGATGGGTTCATTGTTTGACCACCTGAAATCACATAGTCAACACCTTGTGATTTGAAGATATCTGCAAGTCCATCTCCGGCAACAACTGCAATAAGGGCAAAGTCTTTAGGAGCAGAAGGTGCAGCTTGGATAGCCTCTTCTTTTTGAACTTGTGCATCGTGTTGGTTACGCATGTTGTCAACCTTAACTTTGACAAGAGCCCCATATTTAAGACCTTCTTGCATGACAAGACCTGGATCCTCAGTGTGGACGTGAACTTTGACAATTTCATCATCGTTAACAACAAGGAGAGAATCCCCAAGGTTACTCAAGTAATTCGGAACTCTTCATAGTCAAAGTCTTTCACATAAGTTGGACCTTGTTTGAGACCAATCATGATTTCCGTACAGTAACCGAAGGTAATGTCTTCTGTTGCAACATGACCAGCAACTGACTTATGATGTTCTGCATTGATCATCTCTGTCATCGTAGCTGGTGTCGCTTGGAAGTCTTCTGAAGCGATATACTCACCTGTGAGGGCTGACAAGAAACCTTCATAAATGAAGACCAAACCTTGACCACCTGAGTCTACCACACCAACTTCTTTCAAAACTGGAAGCATCTCTGGTGTCTTAGCCAAAGCAGCTTTAGCTCCGTCAAGAGCTGCACGCATAACCTCAACAGCATCATTCGTAGATTCAGCTTTCTTAATCGCTGCTGAAGCTGCGCCACGTGATACTGTAAGAATTGTTCCTTCGACAGGCTTCATAACAGCTTTATAAGCAACTTCAACCCCTGCTTGGAAGGCATGAGCTAAATCTTGGCCGTCAAGTTCCGTTTTATCCTTGATACTTTGACCAAATCCACGGAACAATTGTGACGTGATAACACCTGAGTTACCACGGGCACCCATCAAAAGACCTTTAGACAAAATCTGACCAACTTCACCAACTGTTGAAGCTGATTGATCTGCGACAGCTTTGGCTCCGTTATCCATAGTCATTCCCATGTTTGTTCCAGTATCTCCATCTGGTACTGGGAAGACATTGAGTGAATTCACATATTCTGCTTGCTTACCTAGACGTGTTGCTGCCGCTTGGACCATCTCCTGAAGCAAGCTTGTTGTAATTTTAGACACTAGTTTTCTCCTACGACTTTAATATTTTGAACGTAAACATTTACTGTTTCAGCCTTGATACCGAGTTGATTCTCAAGATTAAATTTCACACGTTCTTGAATATTTTTTGAAACCTCACTAATCTTAACACCGTAACTCATAACAGTGTAGACATCCACAGTGATACCTGCATCAGTAGATTTCACGACAACTCCTTTTGCGTAGTTTTCTTTTCCAAGAAGTGCTTGAAAATTATCTCGGATAGCACTCTTACTTGCCATACCGACAACGCCAAAAATTTCTGTTGCTGAACCGCCAACTACTGTTGCGATGACATCATCTGACAATTCGATTTGACCATCTTTTGTATTGATTTTTACAGTCATAATTACTACCTCAAAAAGTTTTTATCAGCTTATTTTACCATATTCGAGCCTACTTGTAAAAAATAAGAAGAAGATACCCTTTGAATAAGGGCATCTCCTCAGTATTTATCATTAAAACTTTCTCTTTACGAGATAACGACGATACATCACGTAGAGGAAGATTGCACGCCATACATTATCAACAACGGTTGCAATCCAGACTCCGGCAAGACCCATTCCCAGACTCACCCCAAGGAAGTATCCTGAGAAATTCGGATGATCCACATCCCAATTGTCGTCGCATAGAAAGGCATCTTAGCCTTACCCAGACCTTGCCAAACTGCTGTGTAGACTAGAGTCCCCGAAGTCACAGGATTCCCAAGGAAAGAATAAAGAATAACTACCTGACTAGCCGCAATAGCTGCTTTATTATCTGTAAAGAGACCTGATAATCCTTGGCCAAAGAGCAAGATACTCCCTGAAACCAGAACCATCAAGAAGGTGGAAATCCAATAAGACTCTTGTATAATACGCTTCATCTGCGTCTTATCCCCTCGACCCAGACTATTGGCAACCAAGATAACCGTAGCCGTTGCGACTCCCATACCAGGCATATAGTTAAACTGAGTGAGGTTTTCACCAATGGCGTTACCACCGACAACGGCTGTACCAAAGGTAACAATAATAGCCACGATGACCACATCTCCAGCACGCATCATCAGTCGTTCACCTGCTGCTGGCAGTGCAATCCCCAACAACTCTCTATTAAAAGGTTTGGTAATTTCAAGCTGCTTCACATCTAGTTTCATCGCTTGCCAGAGTATCACTGTCCCAACCAGACGAGAGAAAACCGTAGCTGTAGCTACCCCAATAATCCCCCAATGTCCCACAAAGATGGCTAAAGAAGATAAAATAGCATTAAGAACATTGGTCAAAAGACTGACGACCATGGAAATACGAGGCCGTCCCTTGGCCCGTAGGATGTTACCAAAAGTAGTCATCAAGGCTAAGAAGACCACTCCTCCACCGACAAGAGCAAGGTAGAGACTACCAGCCTGAGTCACAGATTGCTCAGTACCTAAAAGATTAAGAATGGCCCCACCACCAAAAATGGAAAGTAGACCAAGGATGAGACTAAGAGCAAGGGTAATAATAATAGCATCCCAAGTGTCTCGGTTAGTCGCTTTAACATCACCTTTTCCTAAACTTCTGGCAATGACACTGGCACTTGAGGCTCCTAGAGCAATAAAGATAGCTTGGTAAATCGTAATGATATTATTGGCTACGGAAACCCCCGATATAGCGACAATACCAACCTGGGCCACTAGGTAAGAATCGACAACCCCCATCAACATTTGTAGAAGGTTTTCGGCCATAGCAGGCAAGGCTATGTTTAGAATTTTCTTTGTTTCTGTCATAATATTCTTTTCTATATTGATAAATAGGGCTGATTTCTCAGCTCCTATTTTTTTATTCTTATACACCAAGATAGCTTTCAACTGCTTTTTGCATATCAGCTGCCGCAACAACTGTTTTATGGCGAACTTCTGCATGTTCAAGTCCATCTACAGCCGCTGGGATAGCTACACCTGAAAGTTGGTGCAAATCTTCTACTGCTTTGAAATCATCCCCACTATCTTTACCAGTAACAGCTGAAACAGCCACACGTGGGAATTTGTATGGGCTAGCTGTTGAAGCGATAACTGTTGGTGTGTGGTCATCTGTCTTTTGAACGTATGCTTCGTAAACAGCTGAGGCAACGGCTGTATGAGGATCTTCGATATACTTATCTTCATCATAGACACGCTTGATTTCAGCAGCTGTTTCATCCTCAGTTGCAAAACCTGCTGCAAACAAATCAAGAATATCTTTATCTGCATCAGCCAAAGTATACTCACCCTTAGTCACAAGTGCATCCATAAGCTCTTTAGTCTTAGTAGCATCATTACCAAGAAGGTGGAAAATCAAGCGTTCCAAGTTAGAAGATACCAAGATATCCATAGAAGGGCTTGTTGTTACCTTGAAGTCACGTTTCTTATCATAAGTACCCGTTGCGAAGAAGTCTGTAAGGACGTTATTTTCATTAGAAGCACAGATTAATTTGCCAACTGGAACACCAATCTGACGTGCATAATAAGCCGCCAAGATATTACCAAAGTTTCCTGTTGGTACTGTGAAGTTCACCTTATCTCCGTTTTGGATATGACCTGCCTTAACCAACTGTGCATAGGCATATACATAGTAAACCACTTGCGGTACCAAACGACCAACGTTCATTGAGTTAGCTGATGAGAATTGCGTATGATGAGCCAACAATTTCTCACGCAAATCAACATCATTAAACATACGTTTCACATCTGTTTGAGCATCATCAAAGTTACCATCAATGGCAATAACGTGCGTATTAGCTCCTGTTTGAGTGGTCATTTGCAATTCTTGGATTTTTGAAACACCATCTTTTGGATAAAAGACAATGATTTCAGTTCCAGGAACATCTGCAAAACCAGCCATGGCAGCTTTACCAGTGTCACCTGATGTAGCTGTCAAGATGACAATCTTATTATCAACACCTTGCTTTTTAGCTGATGTTGTTAGCAAGTAAGGCAAGATTGAAAGGGCCATATCTTTGAAAGCGATAGTAGAACCGTGGAAAAGTTCAAGGTTGTAGTGGTTCTTAAGTTTAACTACTGGTGCAATGGCAGCTGTATCAAACTTGTCATCATAAGCATTTGTGATACAGTAATCCAATTCCTCTTCAGTAAAATCATCCAAGAAAGCTGACAAGACCAATTTAGCAACTTCTTGGTAAGAAGCAGCTTTCAATTGATCAAAGTCCAAAGTAACCTCAGGCGTTGACAACGGTGTGAACAAACCACCATCTGTTGCCAAACCTTGAAGAATAGCCTGACTAGCTGTTACTTTATTATTTTCGTCACGTGTTGATTGGTATACAAGTGTCATGGTAAATCCTCTTTTTAGATAGTCTGTGGCTCTATTGTAGCATAATTGTCAGAATATTTCTACACGTTTTATGACTTGTGGAAAAAAATCATTCGGATATCACCCTCATTTTCTCCTCTCAAAGACATGAAAAAAATCCGGAATAGCTATTCCGGATGTCATCTTAAAATTTATCTTTGGTGTCATTCTTAGTTGAGAAAGTGATATCTTTTGATTTCCCATCACCACTAAGCGTTACTTTCTTATCTTTTTTTAGTCACTTTTTAGCTCTTGACCTTTTTTTCACATTGAGACTATCGATATCAACGTCTTTGTTGACAGAAGTAACAGTCATCTTATGTCCCAAACGGCTAACCTTCCCTTTGAAAAAGGGTTGTCGTTGTTTCGCCTGTCTTCGAATCATACTTTTGACCGCTGTCTTTTGCAGCTTTTTCAAGAGCTTCATCAAGTTCTTTTTCTATGGTTTCCTCACTGTAATAGTTTTCAAAGGAATCTCCATAGAAGGCTTTAAATAAATCTCCAAAGGCTGAGAAGGACTTCTGAACCCTCTCACGATAGTCCTTGATATAAGTTTTCTTATCAAAAGTATAGCTAGCAGTCACCTTCGCATTGCTACCTTTTACTTTCATGGTTACAGCAGTATCTGTAAAGTACTTTTCAAGCTCCTTACTATCCAAGTCTGTCAAACTTTCAGACATGCTTGAACTATACTCTCTACCTAGAGAACTACTGTACCATTTGCCATCAATATTACCTGTCACATAACGGTAAGTCATAAAGCCACCGATACATAAGAAGACAAGGACTACCGCTGACAAAACTGAGACTAGGATGCGTTTTTTCTTTTTGGGATCCATTGGTTTTTTAGGAGCCAAATTTGCCATAGCTGCTTGTCCTTCTGGAAAAAGCTACTGTAGAAAGGTGCTGGCGCTGTTACTACTGGTGCCGTTTCTGTTGGTAGAGGACTAGTGCTTGTCTCGACGATTTCTGCCTCAACCTTAATAGGTTCAGTAGTAACTGTATCTTCAGTTTTAGCCGGTGCTTCATTAACAAACTCTCCAGCTTTCAAAGCATCCGCCATTTCCTGAACACTCGGCTTACGTCCGTTTACCGTCTCAAAATAGTCCAACCATTCTTCTCTTGTCATTTATATTCCCCTTTAATTTCCTTTTTTATTTATTTTTTGTAAAGCTAATGTCACCAAATTCACTGTGTGCCTTGATAGTAAAACCTTCATTGTTAGGCGTATAATCTAATACATCACCTTTTTTAAAAGCATCTGAATCTCCAGCCTTATCCACAGTGATTGTTTGCTCCCAACGGTTAATATCACCCGTGAAAGCAGTTGTTGTAACACGACCGGTTTTGGCATCGTAGGTATAACTCTTTGGAAGTTCTTTCTTCACTGTCTCATCAAACTGTTTATAGTAGTCTTTTTCTGACAATGAATAACTATCAAAAACCTCCGAGAACTCCTCACCGTACTGACCTTTCAATTCAGTAACTCTACTTTTGTAAGCCTGATAAAGACCTTTACGATTGTAAACAAAGCTCACTTTTAAGTGAGCCTTATTGTCAGTAATGCTCATTGCTGTATTGATATCGGTGATAAGATCTTGACCTTGTGGTAAGCATTACTAACTTTATTCTTAGTAGTAGCAGTGTCTTTCAGAGTGGCTAACATTTTCTCACTAAAGGTTTTGCTTGTCCAATCGCCCTCAATGCTTGCAGCTCGATAACGGTATCCCATCACGAGACAAACAATCAAAAGTATGGTGAGTATCGCTGCAATCACACCTGATACCATCCCCACAATATTCTTCGAGGTTACTGGCTCCTTTGATTCTTTTACTTGTTGACTAGGATTGAATTGAACACTCACCATCCTATCAGCATTAAACTCTTTAAACTTATTAGTCGCTCTATTCCCTGCTGTAGAAGCCATTGGTGGCCTCAATTCATGAGGCTTGAGAGGATGTGCTGTTTCACCCAAACTAAGCCCTTCTTCTTTTGTCATAGGAATCTCCTTATCTTGCTGTAAGGTTATTATAACAATTCTTAAAGCGTTTTTCTATCTTATTCGGGAAAGTCCTTTATTTTTAATTTGGATAAACACTCTAATATAGAGGATTTCTAGCAAAAAAAGTAGCCCTTATAGAGCTACTTTTGTCTATCGCTTACCCTTTGTAATCAAAGGCAATTTCGATAATTTCTTTCAATTCTGAAATAAGTGGTTCTTTCGGATTAGCTGTTGTACATTGGTCTTCATAAGCATGTTCAGCCAAAGTATAGGCAGTGTCTTGAAGAAGTTTCTTAGTGACACCTTGACCCTTCCAGTTCATGTCAATACCAACGGCAACACCCAATTCGTATACTTTTTGTGCCAAAACTTCAACCAATTCAGCATCTGATTGTTTGTCAGTACCCCATCCCATGAAACGAGCGATATCTGCGTAATCTTTGTCTGCACGGAAGTAGTCATATTTAGGGAACATAGCGTGTTTTTGAGGATCACGACCATTGTAACGGATAACGTGAGGCATCAAAATCGCATTAGTACGTCCGTGTGGAATGTCAAACATAGGGCCAACCTTGTGAGCGAGTGAGTGGTTGATACCAAGGAAGGCATTGGCAAAGGCCATACCAGCCATTGTTGACGCATTATGCATTTTTTCACGTGATTCTTCATCACCAAAGCGGTAAGAATGTTCGAGATTTTCAAAAACAAGTTTAATCGCTTGAAGTGAAAGTCCACGTGTATAGTCGCTAGCCATGACTGATACATAAGATTCAATGGCGTGAGTCAAAACGTCCATACCTGTATCAGCTGTAACGCTGGCAGGTACACTCATAACCAAAGCAGGGTCAACGATAGCAATGTCCGGAGTCAAAGCATAATCTGCCAATGGGTACTTGATATGAGTTTCACTATCAGTGATAACCGCGAATGACGTTACCTCTGAACCTGTACCTGAAGTTGTTGGGATACAGATAAATGTTGTCTTCTGAGCGTAAGGAATCTTGTAAGTACGTTTACGAATATCCAAGAATTTTTTTGTTTAGCACCGAAGAAGCTTACATCTGGGTGTTCAAAGAACATCCACATAGCCTTAGCAGCATCCATTGCAGAACCACCACCAAGAGCGATGATAACATCTGGTTGGAAGTCTACAAAGCGTTCCAAACCTTTGTAAACCGTATTAGTAGATGGGTTTGGCTCAACATCTGAGAAAACATCTACTGCTGGCCTGTGGCGGTTAAGTTCCAATTGGCGTTTAACCAAGTCAGCGTAACCAAACTGAACCATACCAGGGTCACAAACCAACATCACGCGCTCTGCATCAATGTGACGCAAGTAAGTTATTGAATCTTTTTCGAAGAAGATTTTTGGTGGGACGCGAAACCATTGCATGTTATTGCGACGCTTTGACAATGTTTTGACATTCAAGAGATCAAATGAGCTAACATTGTGTGACACTGAGTTATGACCGTGTGAACCACAACCAAGAGTCAATGATGGAATCATGTTGTTGTAGATATTACCGATACCACCTTCAGCTGATGGGCTATTTACCAAGACACGGCAGGCCTTCATGCGAATACCATATTGGAGTTGGAGGTCTTCATTTTCAGTGTGAATAACAGCTGTATGTCCAAGACCACCCAAATTGAGCATACCTTCTGCTTTTTTGAATCCATCTTCAACGCCATCAGATTTGATGAGAGCAAGTACTGGAGACAATTTTTCCAAGGCAAGTGGGTGTTCCATTGTTGCATCTGGAATTTCTGCCAAAAAGCATTTTTTTGTGCCATGCAGGAACTTTAAGACCAGCTTTCTCAGCAATTTCAATAGCTGAGTGACCTACAATAGCACCATTTACAGCTGTACGTGCTTCATTAAGAACGACTTTTTCCAATTTAGCAATATCAGCTTTTTTAGAAATGATGACACATTGATGTGCTTCAAATTCAGCCTTAACTTCGTCGTAAATAGCTGCATCAACAATCGCTGCTTGTTCAGAAGCACAAATCATACCATTGTCAAAAGTTTTTGAAACGATGATATCATTGACAGCACGTTTAACCTTAGCATCTGCCGCGATATAGGCAGGTACGTTACCAGCTCCAACACCAAGCGCTGGCTTACCAGTTGAATAAGCTGCCTTAACCATACCAGGTCCACCAGTCGCAAGTACTGTAGCAATTTTAGGATGGTTCATCAAAAGACCAGTTGCTTCGATAGATGGCTCTTCAATCCACTGGATACAATCCTTAGGAGCACCTGCTTCAATAGCCGCATCACGAACAATACGAGCAGCTTCTGCAGATGATTTTTGAGCTGATGGGTGGAAGGCGAAGACAATTGAGTTACGTGTTTTCAATGCAATCAAAGCTTTGAAAATAGTAGTAGATGTTGGATTAGTTGTTGGAGTTACCCCACAGATAACACCGACCGGCTCAGCGATAGAGACCAAACCTTGCTCTTTATCTTCAGCAATAACACCGACTGTCTTGTCATTTTTGATGCTATTCCAAATGTATTCAGAAGCATACATATTTTTTATAGCTTTGTCTTCATAAATACCACGACCTGTTTCGTCAACAGCCAATTTTGCAAGATACATGTGTTTATCTAGGGCAGCAATCGCAGCATGGTGAACAATGTGATCCACTTGCTCCTGTGTAAAGTCAGCCATATCATTGAGGGCTTCAACCCCCTTTATTGCCAATTCATCAATTACTGTTTGAATATCTTTAGTTTGTTTAATTTCTTTAGTCATATAAAACTCCTTTTAAGCACTTGTTAAAAAAATCACAAGCTTTTGAACAATATTATTATAGCTCTTTATCAATCGTTTTGTAAACCCTTACAACGACAAAAAATAAAGAAATCCATCCATTTTTGGACAGATTTCATCATTATTACCAAATAATCACACGATCTTCTGGGGCACGCCACATGCCGTCGCCTTCTTTGACGTCAAATTCCTTGTGGAATTCGTCGAAGTTGCTCACGATAACATTGGTGCGCCATTTAGCTGGAGCGTGCACATCCACGCTAGCAACAGTTTGCATGTATTCTTCCGTGCTTTCATGCGCCAGATTGTCGAGCAAAAGTTTAACGAAAGAATTCATCGAACTGAAAAATCCTTATCTCGTCTTAGCGGCTTCTAAGGGCTGCAGCGATGCCCACCGAGGTCAGCTACATTCTCAGAAACAGTCAATTTACCATTGACCTTGGCACCATAAGAGTCCAAGCCCTCAAACTGATCCACAATCTTGTCAGTACGTTCCTTAAAGGCTGTATAGTCTTCTTCAGTCCACCAGTTCTTAAGACTACCATTCTCATCAAAGGAAGCTCCGTTTGTATCAAAGGCATGGGAAATCTCGTGAGCAATGACAGCACCAATACCACCATAGTTGGCTGATGACGATTGGTGAAGATCATAGAAAGGTGCTTGAAGGATAGCTGCTGGGAAAACAATTTGGTTCTGCTGTGGATCATAGTAAGCATTAACCATGTGGGCAGGCATATGCCACTCACTGCGATCAACTGGTTGGTTCCACTTACTCCAGCTATGAGCAATTGAAATTTCGACTAACTTCTGTGCATTCTCAACAAGTGACAAGTTCTCATCAATAATCTTCTTATCATATGTCTCAGGTAGTTTTTCTGGATAACCGATATGAGGTGTGATGACATTGAGTTTCGTAATAGCTTTTTCACGTGTCTCAGGAGCCAACCAATCTGCTGTTTGAAGGCGTGATTTATAAACATCAATCATAGTTGCCACTTTCGCTTCAACGTCTGCTTTTGCTTCTGGTGAGAATTTTTCACCTGCATACCATAGTCCAAGAGCTTGATTGTAAGGGTCCTTGTGCCAAATAGTAGGCTCCTTTTTTCTTGTCCCAGGCTTGTGGTGTTCCTGAAAGCGCACGACCATATTTTCCAAATAGAACACGAAGTTCGTCTGTCAAATAGGCATTCCAAATTGTCGTAGCATCGATAAGTAGGCTCGCCTTAAGTAGCTCCCAATTATCTTCTGAATAATATTCTGCCGCAAATTCTGTCCAGAAGCGCTCTTCAGGAACGATAACTTTATCAGGAACTTGTCCCAAGATTTCTGTGAAGATGTTATCAAGTGGGAGTTCCGGTGCTAGCTTGGTAAAGTCTTCCCAATCATATGGGTGGTAGAGTTCCACATACTCGGAAGATTCTTCACTCGAAAGGACATACTTGGCCAACTTAGCATCAAGGGCGATAACCTTGTCCAAGATATCTTTGATTTCTTCAGCTGTAAAGCCATATTTCTCAAGGAGTTCTTCTTCCATTTCACGCCAAATTCCTAAAAGCTCCTTGCCCTTCTCATTATCCTCAGTGTAATAGGTTGTATCAGGTAAAATAATACTTGTCGCTGCTGCCCAGAGGACATTTAATTGAGCATTCATAAAGTCTGGAGATACACCGAATGGGAACGCATTAGGTTTACCAGACATCTCGTACTCAGCAATTTTCGAAGCAAATTCTGAGAATGAGGAAAGCTTCTTGTATTCTTCAATCCAAGGTTTAACAGGCTCGATACCCAATGCCTCACGTTTGTCAAAGTCCGCAGCCATACGGTGAAACTTTATAAAGTTTTGTAGAATAGCATTGTCTGGAATATTCTCTCCTGCCAACCACTGATCAGTCGTTTCAAGCATAAGGTCTTCAATTTCATCTGCTAAATCTGAGAAACCACCTGTACGTGGTTTATCATCGGGAATCACTGCTGTCTTTTCCCACTCACCATTAATCGCATGGTAAAAATCATCTTGTAAGCGTGTCATTACACTTCCTCCATCAACATTAAAAGTGCTTTCATTATAACAAAATTCCCCAGCAAAAGCATTTACTGAGGAAAGTTTGGCTTATTTTACTAAGATTGCTAGGGTTTGATAAGGCTTAAGACTTACCTTTTCAGCAAGCTCTGCATCGTCATAGTTTGACAAGAGCACGCGCCCTGACTGGTATTCTGCTGGAATCTCCACTTCAGCTTCGCTTCCATAAAAATTATTGAGTACCAAGAGTTTTTGACCATCTAAGTGACGTTCAAATGCATAGACTTGTTGACTATCTTCAAGTGCCGGCTGATAGCTGCCTTCTGAAATAATCGGCATTTCTTTACGCAAGCGAATCAATTCTTTATAGAATTTAAAGATTGGTCCGTCGATTTCATTTTCAACGTTGATGTCTTTGTAAGATTTACCAGCTTTCAACCATGGAGTTCCTGTTGAAAAAAACCTGCATTTTCAGAAGCATCCCATTGCATTGGGCGTACGAGAATTATCACGTGACTTAGCTTGGATAATCTTGAAAGGCCTGCTCAGGAGACTTGCCTTGGTCCAAAAAGCATTTGGTAAGCATTGATGGATTCGACATCCACGTAATCTGCCATCGAATCATAGTCTGGATCAATCATTCCAATCTCTTCGCCCATGTAGATATACGGAGTTCCACGTGACAAGTGAATGCTAGCTGCTAGCATGGTCGCTCCTTCATTACGGAAGTTCTTGATATCTACAAAAGCGATTCAAGGCACGAGGTTGGTCATGGTTATTCCAGAAAAGGGCACTCAACCACCACGTTCACTCATTTCCTTGCCCCAAGTATGATAGAGACGTTTGAGCTCTTCAAAATCAAAGGGAGTAATGGTCCATTTTTGACCATCTTCATAGTCGACTTTAAGATGATGGAAGTTAAAGGCCATAGACAACTCGTGGCGCTCCGGTGCTGAATAAAGAACACAGTTGTCAATGGTTGTCGATGACATCTCTCCAACTGTCATAAAGCTATCATCAGAACCAAAGGTCGCTTCATTCATCATACGAAGATAGTCATGGACAATTGGTTTATCCGTATAAGCTGGTTTCCCTTCATTTTTCAGGGCAATCCACCAAGACCTCATCTTTCCCAATCAAATTGATCACATCGAAACGGAAACCTTTGACTCCCTTGTCACGCCAGAAGTTGACCACCTTGAACAACTCCTTGCGGACATTGGGATTACGCCAATTGAGGTCCGCCTGTGTTTCATCAAAGAGGTGAAGATAGTATTTCCCTGTATCTCCAAAAGGAGCCCAGGCAGAACCACCAAATTTAGACAACCAATCAGTTGGTTGGTCCTGAATGAAGAAGAAATCTTGGTAGTACTTATCACCAGCCAATGCTTTTTGGAACCACTCATGCTCCAAAAAGAAATCACTATTGATAATGCTACCGATCAAGATAAGATTCTTATCGACCTAGGTAAAGACCAGCACGTTGTTTGTATCCGTTCTAAAGTTTATTTAACTAATGGAAAACAGTTCCAATTTACGGAAAGTCGCCACAAACTTGAAAAATTCAAATTTGTCGATTATGCCAAGCGTCGTCATTGAAAGAAAGGGCTCTGCTCACAGAAAAAGTATCGGACAAGAATGTCCGATACTTTTTAGTTTTTACGGATAGGATCTGCTAGATACTCAGCACGAGCGCCACCAATTAACTTAGGACGACTCGCCAAAGCAGTCACATGGGCACCACCTAATTCTGGAGTAATCGGGCGAAGAGGAACTTGGACCCTCTTCACATGCATACCAATAGAGGTATCCCCAATATCAATACCAGCCTGAGCAACAATTTCCTCCACCTCAACAGGATCCTTCATATAGTCGAAAGCAGCCAGCTGACCACTTCCCCCAGCGTGCAAGGTCGGAAGAACATTCACAATTTCCAAATCTTTAGCCATGGCAAGCTCACGCTCAACAACCAAAGCACGATTCAAATGTTCACAGCCCTGAACAGCCAAGTAAATCCCTTTAGGTTCCAAAACCTCAAGAATAGTTTTCACAATTCGTTGACCAATTTCGCGGCTAGAGGCTTTGCCGATAGTCCCACCAGCAACCTCACTGGAAGACAGTCCCAAGACAAAGATAGCTCCTCTCCCAATAGCTGAACGTTCAACAATATCTTCTACAAGCACACGTGTCTTCTCTTCTAAATCTAGCAACATCACAACAGCCCTCCTTTAGACAACAGCTGTATTCAGGATTCGCACAATAAGATAGTACAGAATCACAAAAAAGACAAGGAAAAATGCCCCTAATAATAATAACTGCCTACGGCGTTTCTTACTTAGGTCCCAGGAGAAACCAAATCCCATCAAAAAAGGACCAACACTATAACTTAGCATAAACCATAAATCTACACGTGCTATATGCCAAAAAGAAGAAATAAAGGCCGCCAAACCTATTAAGGATAAGATCCAAGAAAAGTCCCAACGATCTGGTTTAGCAAAAGCCAAGCCTATTAAAAAGCAGCCAAAGGCAGGCATGATAATAAATGATAGGGTCATAAAATAAAACATGCCATTATTATAGCATGTTTTACAGTTTCATGTTAGTGGCGGTTAATAACACCATAAGCAATAGTGAATGCAATAGCAGCAATACCTACAACGATTGCCATGATGGCCCAAAAAATAGTCATCGCACGGCGTCCCTTACGATTGTTGAAAGGAAGTCCCCAACCAATCATGATAACACCTAGCAATCCAAGCCAGATTTTATAAGTGATAACAATCGCCGAATCAAAATAGGCAAAAGCAACCAAACCTAAACCTAGCAAAGAAATCAAATAAGACCATTTACCCTTCAAAAATGAAGGCAAGGCCCAACCAAATAACACTAAACCTAGTAGAGCAAGAGCTCCACCACCAAAAAATACAGGTACAATATAATTATCAAACATATTCATATTATAGCATATCTTAAAAAGTTAGGAAATAGAATCTATCAACCAAAGCCATATCCACTCTTTAAAAATTTGTTTACTCTCAATCACAGATTAATTGCGATATTATTTTATTTTGGGTCAAAAAACAAGATCAGAAAGGACCTTGTTTTAATAAGCTAATTAAGCTTTGTTTGCGCTACTTCTATAATCAAAACGAACTGAAATTTAGAAATCGGGGGCAAAATGGGGGCAAAACATAAGAAAAAGGCTTGTCCATGTTGGACAAACCCTTTATTTTCAAGCTTATATAGTCTAATTAAGCTTTGTTTGCTGAACATAGTTGATTTATTCACCATACTTCCCATTACGCCGTAAAACGCTATATTTAAGATTTCAAACAACAATATTATTAGGAAGAGAACTTCATTATTCCTCTTAATTCTATAAAAAGTGTGGCTAATTTGAGGGCAAAATATTAAATTGAATTTGCCACAAATTAATGGCTCCACTATTATTTTAAAATCAAAGTAGTAAATAATCTTATTTTTACTACCAGACTGTCTTTCAGATATTAGCTTTTTCATCACCCTACAGTTGACATAGACCCTCAAAAACTCAAAAACCTTGTGATGTAAGACTGGCACTGAGAAGACCAATCTATCATCACAAGGTAGATATTCAAATCTGTGAAGACTCAAAAATAATAAATTTTTAATTAAGGATAGTAATATCGTAGATTTTTCTAGAAGTTTCTTGAGGTGAAATTTTTCATTACCTGTCTTTTATCTTCTAAGAAATTACCTTCTTCAGTGAAGTGGAGAGACCACTCCCAAGGTTCCAAAGCAATGAATGGACTTTTATTGGTTGTAGACCACAGAATCAAGTTCGGAAAATCATCAAAATCTACTCCAAGACCTTTGCAGACTTCCTTGACCAGAGCGTTACGCTACGAGACTTGAGCTGGTCAAGTGTAATGGCATCATGGGAAAAAAGTGAGTAGTCCAAATCGAGAATCTTTTGATTTTCCAAAAAAGGTGTCCGATCTTGCAAATCTAATAATCCTGTCTCAGGAAAACTCTTTGGTATCGAGCAAGACTCAACCTCACTAAATTCAATATAATAATCCTCATAGTTTTTCACCTTCTACTAAAGGACAATTGAATGCTGGATGGGCTCCAATAAAAGTAAGGCATTGTTTTTCCATTTCCAAATTCGTTACCCTGAAATTCGGTTTCAAGTGATTTACCATTCAAGGTATAAACAACTCTTAGTTCAAACCGAGTAAAGGTAATTATCAAGCATCTCAGCATTTGGTTTAATACTGAAAGTCACGCTATTTACATTAACTTTCAAGAGTAAATTCTTCTTTTCGAACAAAAACCATGTCTACGAATTAGACCTGTAAAAAGGGTCTTTCTTGAGGTCTATAAATAGCCCAATCATTACGTAAAACTACCACAGATAGGAAATAGAATAGGTGCCTGCCATTCCAATACTCTGGATCAGATTGCCAGAGATATTCTAACCCATCTTTGTCTTTAATCGAAAAGTCAGTTGACCGCAAGTGTTTAAACTGAACCGTAGATACTCGTTTTTAATTCGATAGTCACAGTCAATTCCTTTCTTTTTGTTATTGGAAAAGGCAAATAATCTACCTCAGAAGTGAACAGTCTCACATATTGCTACATCGAGTAATTGTAAAACTTCCCATTCAAATTCGGATAATGCTAAATCAGAATGGCAAGTCCACTCTTTTCCAGGTGAAACATACCATTTACTACATTTTAGTAGTGAGGTAGCTTCAAGCTCAGGAATTATAGGACAATCTTCGAAATTAATAATATACCTTTTCAAAGTCTGATCTAAAAATCGGATAACAATTATTACATTCTCAGGTGATATTACTCTATCACTTGAGTTTCTGATACTTTCTTATACAATAGTGCTGATTTCTTAGGATAGCGTTCTTGCGTATCAAAGTCCACATAGAACAATCCATAACGTTTTTCATAACTATTTGACCATGAAAAACGTCCATAAGTGACCAAATGAAGTAACCTTTGCATTTTGCACCATCCGCAATCGCGTCTGATAAAACTTCCAAGTGTTGCTTCACGTAATCAATACGACCATCATCATAAACAGATATTATCTACAAACTCATCTTTGTATCCAAGACCGTTTTCAGTGTATATAAATCTTCTCGTAATTTGGATAATCATTTTTCCTCGCATGATTTGGTCATACAAACCTTCAGGATAAATAATCCAATCCCAGTCTGCACGTGGAACATAGTCAGGGGCTACTCGACGACCAACACCTTTAATTTGGTACTTAGAGCTTCCTTTTTCACCCTTACCATTGTGAATGATTTCAGTTTCACCATCAAAAGCTTGCATCCAATCACTCATGTAATAGTTGATACCAAGGAAATCGTTCAAATCTTTAGCTGCTTCAAGTGCTTGGAAGTCTTCATCACGAAGATCAAGTTCTCCACCATTTTCAGCTAGAATATGGTTGACACCTTCCATCGTTTTATCTGAATAGCGTCCAGGTATGTTGCATCCAGATAAATTTGTTATGGATGATGTCTTCAAGTTCAACACGAACATCTGCTGGATTTTCCGGATCATATAGGTATTTAGTTGGTAAAAGCATGAACAACACCAATTTCACCTTTTATAACCTTTATCCTTATACAATTTTACAGCATGCATGAGACCATCATGTTGTGGTGGGGATTGGAGACTTTGAGCAGATCTATATTGAATGCCTGGAGGAATTTACCAACCAAGTATTGACCATCACCAATTGAGCCAATTTCATTGAAAGTTGTCCAGTAGTTTACTTCTGGAAACTCTTCAAAACAGAAAGCGGCATAATCTACAAAGTGTTCAATATTTTCGCGGTTTCAAAGAAATCTCCATTAGAATGAAGAGCTTTCTGGTGTGTCAAAAATGATGCAAAGTCACAAATGGTTCAACATGACGCTTGTGGCATTCAGCAAATAGTTTATGGTAGATTCAACACCTTTTTCGTTTACTTCGCCGTAGCCCGTTGGGAAAATACGAGACCAGGCAATAGAAATACAGATGCCATTAACACCATATTCTTCAGCTAATTCTAAATCAACTGGGTATTTATGGTAAAAATCAACTTGCAGGCTCTAGCGTATACCAATAATTATCTTTCAAGATACTTATCCCATGCTACTGGGCCCTTACCATCTGTGTGAGGTTGCACCTTCTGCTTGATAAGCAGCTGTAGCTACCACAAAAATAAAATCTTTAGGAAGTGTTTTTAGTCGTAACTATAAATCCTTTCAAAAGCATTTGAGACGATATTATGAGTTCCGAAAACCAAGGAAATGAAATGATATGGTTAGCAATATTATAAGAACTGAAAGAATGATCTCGTCTCAAATAACTTTACAAATTTATTAATCAAACTGTTGTTGAACAAAATGCAAAAGCACCTTGTCCATCACGTGTCAATTTTGATATATTGAGCTCCTTCAGTTTTGCAAGTTTAATGCCCAATTTATCTGTTTCAGCCTTCATATCACATCGAAGTTTGGAGCGACCTGTGAGCCGAGATAACCAAGTCAAACTCTGGCAACATTTCACGATGAGCACTGTAAACCACCCGCTGCCGCTTTGACTGGAACATTGTATTCTGCTTGCTTTGTTCAAGGCGTTGGCAAGACAATCCACTTGTACCTCCACCTGCACAAAAGAACAGGACATTAGTTTCTTTTGTGATATTATTGTATGCTGCTACATCTTCTTTTTCAACACCAGCTTTTCCAAGAACAGCATCAGCTTTAGCAGTATTGAAGTTTGCAGCTACTTTTTCTTCAAGACATACGTTTGTTTTACCAGAACGTTTCTTCTTCAAGAATTTGTTCATCGTATACCTTAACAAATGGGTAGTAAATAGAGTATCAACAACTACCAAAAGTCCAGCTAAGATAAATGATAGAACTTGGAAGTTAGTACCGAGTACAATTCCCAACGGACCAGGAGTAACCCATGGAAGGTTGGCAGAGAATGAGTTCATGTTCAACGTGTCAACGAAAATTTGAAGATCCAAACATTTATAATTGGAGCGAAAATGAGACAGTACGAAGAAAAATCAGATTCAAAACGATTGGTGCACCAAACAAGATTAGCTCATTTACCCCAAAGAATGTTGGAACAACTGAGGCACGTCCGATAGCACTGTTTACGTGCTCATTTACAAATCCACATGAACAAGAATGGAACAATCAATGTAGCCCTGTACCACCCATGGTAACAATGAACATTTGAGTGCCGGAAGTGATAACTTTATCTGCATGTTGTCCAGCTTGGATAAGATGCAAGTTTGCATCGATATTGGCGTAAGTGATAGCGGCGATTGCTGGTTCAACGATTGAAGGACCGTGGATACCAACAAACCAGAAGAAAAGCATAAGCACCAAAGATAAGAGTAATTCCAAGGTAACCATCAGCAGCTGAGAAAAGAGGAGCAGAAAGTGTACCAATTGATTCTGCAACAGTTACACCAAGAGTTCCCTTAACAAGAGTTCAAGTCCATAAAGGAGAACAACTGAGACGGTGAACGGAATCAAGTCCTTAAATACTTGAGAGATATTTGGTGGAACCTCTTCAGGCATACGAATGGTAACATTATTTTTTACACAGACTTTATAAACATTAACTGTCACAAAAGCTGCGATAAATGCTGTCAAGAGACCTTTTGTACCCATGAAGCTGTCAAGAAGCCTCCTTCTTTAGCAGGTTCAGCTGCCATCAAAGGAAAACCAACCATAGACGCTAGCATTGTAGACAAGAAGTTAATCTGATTAGTCGTGAGTAGGTCACGGTTCATCAGATCCGTCAAAGCTTTGTGGTAGTACCACCAACAAAAGAATGCTAGGATACCCATCGAATAGCTATAAGGAGTCATCAAGAAAGGTCTCAATGTCTTTTGACCAGTGGAATCCCCAAGCATTTGGGACATAGGCAAATAAGGATAAAGATAGATGAGAAAAGGATGACTGGCATACCAGCGATAAATCCATCACGAATAGCACGAAGATAGATGTTTCTAGAGATTTTCTCAAAGAATGGTTTCCCTTTCTCAATAAGTTCAATGAGTTTATGCATTATTTTGCTCCTCTTTTATAAAGTTCGATGAGGTGATGAATCACATCTTTTAATAAGACAGTAGTCATTAAGTGGTCCTGACCATGCATCATGGTAACGCTGTATGGAAGTTCCTCCCCAGAAGCTTCTCGAGCCAACATAGCTGTCTGAGAATTGTGAGCCTCTGCAATACAGCTTCCTGCTTCTACTACAAGACTATCTGCCTTGGCAGAAATCACCATTTTTCAGCTGCTTTAAAGCGCTTCTAAAAAGTTTAGAGCAGCATCTCCAGCATAAGCAACAATTTCAAATCCTAAGAGAGTCATCTCTTCTCTGTTCATAACAATATCCTCCGTTTTATGTTTTTACTATACTTTATCAGTCCATGGACTAGCTGTTTTAACAAGAACTTTGTTAAGTTCATCAATATTTTCAGAATCAGTAGTACGCAACCATTCACGTGCTGCTTTTTCACCTTCTTTGATGTGAAGGTTCTGCAGATCCTGCCCAAGTAGCACGTCCACACAGCACCATTAAACTTGGCACCTGAGTCGTGAGCAAATTGCAATGTTTCTTGGAACAATTTAGCGATACACCTGCACTTAGGTAGATGTATGGAAGGTTAGTCGCTTCTTCTTGTGCTTTAAAGAAGTCAGCAGCTTCAGCTACTGTAAACCACTTCACCATCAAAGCAAAACCTTCGACATATTTAACGTTAACTGGTACTTTCTACTTTAAGAACATCAATGTTAAAGCGTGGATCAGAAAACTTTCATCGCTTCAATGACTTTGCGAGGTTTCACTTTTGCATATTCAACAGAACCTGCATCTGAGATTTCTTCATCATATGCAAGGATTTCCAAGAAGAAAGGAATATCTTCAGCGACACATTCAGAACCAACACGTTCAATATAAGCTTGTTTTTGTTGGTTAAGTTCATCTGAGCTGTCTACATCATAGTAAAAGCAAGAACTTAACGGCATCAGCGCCTTGCTCTTTGATACGTTTTGCAGACCAAACATCCAAGCAGTCAGGCAAACGTTTTGTACTTGATGTATCATAACCTGTTTTTTCATAGGCAAGAAGAAGACCAGCTTCTTTATCCAATGCTTTTGTTGCTGGAAGTCCGTATTCAGGATCAAGCAACATTGATGATGCATATTTTGTAAGTTCATCAGCAACCAAAACCTTCAGTTCTTCCATTTGAGCTACAGTTGGCTCTGCATCTTGATATTGTGCCATCAAACGTTTCAAAAGCACCACGTTGGTCAAATGCCAAAGCTGAGATAATACCATTTTTCGTCTGAAAAGCTTTTTCCAAATACTTGCGTTTCTGTTCTGTAAGTCCCATTTTTAAATACCTCTTTTTATACTTTTTCTTACTAAGTTCTTTTTACAAGATGAATATCTCTAGTTAATACGTAAAAATTTTCAACTAATTATTTTATCTGATTACAAGTTTATAGATCTATTATCTAGTCGTGATACTCACCACGGTCCCATTTTTCAAGGAATTCTGTAAAGAAATCTTCATCTGCTTGATGTGCATTATGAGTTTCAACGTGTTCGATTTTTGCAATCAATTTTTATTTTCTTCTGTTGGCTTGTACTACTGCTTCAATGAAAGCTTCAATGATGTCATTCATAAAGAAGACCACCAGTAATCATTCCACCAGAAACCGATAACATTCACATTTAACTCTTCTTTTGCATATATAGCTGATGTCATATCACGAACCAACGCTGAGCGAACACCTGGAACTTTATTGACTGCATTGTTAATGCCGACACCTGTACCACAGATACATACTCCCAAGTCTGCTTGACCACTTACTACTGCTTCACCGACTTTTTACCATAGATAGGGGTAGTGAGTGCGTACGTGGTCATATGTCCCGAAATCAAGAACCTCATGTCCTTTTGATTTCAAGAATTCTGATACTGCCATTTTTTCATCTGTGACAATGTGATCACATCCAATTGCGATTCTCATTCCTTAACTCCTTTTCTTAACACATCTTGTTAAGCATATCTACTCGGATTTGATGACGTCCGCCATCATATATTTACCATTGACGAAACCTTTAGCGATGTTTTTGTAAGCTCATCACCGACGATTTCAGCAGCCAACCGTAATCATTCGTGAATTAGTTATGTCCACGTGTCATATAAGCTGAGCGTTCATCTGACTTCTGCTGCAACCATACCTTTAATTTTAGTTGCTACCATGAATGGACCAGCTCCATAAGCATCAAATACAATACCTAAGTTTTTGCTCATCTTTATTTACTTAGAGGCAACTGCCAAAGGTAACATCAACAAAATCTGTCCGTCCTTAGTTACATCAATTACTCAAAACCTTCTCTACAAGAAAATTTTTCACAACATCTTTTAATCTCTGTACCTTTTGAGATCTGCACCAACAACATAAGCCATTTTTTGACTACCTCCTAAATTTTTAGAAAGAAATGCTACGTAGAAGTAGAAAAATATTTTTGCAAAATGTTCGAAATAACGTTTTCATCATTTCTTTGTTTATATAATATCAAACTATCTAAACAAAAAGCAACACTTTTTGTTTTATGTTTGTTTTTGTTTGTTTTTAAAATAGATAACTACCGTTAAATTATTGTTCTATTTAAACCATCACAAAATAGACGTAAAATATCTATTCAAGTATTACAAAAGTCTTTTACTTTCTATAACTCACTGATTAAAAAGGCCCTACTTTATTTTCAGTCTTAGTACAAAATCTGACCTAAGCTATATACGTCAATCCTCTGTTCTTATTTCATCATTTAATGTTTGTTTTTTTGTTTGAAATTGTTTGTTTTTGTCTTGAAAAATTGTCTTTTTGATGATACAATTAAAGGAGAATTATCTTTGGAAAAATTACTTTATGAAAGAAGAGTCTTCATATGAACAAAAACGACGATTAGAAAAATTTTAGATATGTTAAAGATTGACGGGACCATAACCATAAAAAGAAATAATAGATGAACTAGATATTTCCGATATGACAGTCCGTAGAGACCTTGATGCTCTAGAAGCTGATGGACTTTTGCTAACACGTACTCATGGTGGTGCACAACTGCTTTTCCTCTAAAAAGCCACTTGAAAAGACACATATCGAGAAGAAAAGTCTAAATACAAAAGAAAAATTGACATTACTAAAAAGCCTGCTCTTTAATCAAAGATAGCGATACTATTTTTATTGGACCCGGAACTACACTTGAACAACTGGCATTAGAATTGAAAGGTCGTAAAGGTTATAAAATTCGTGTCATTACAAATAGTCTCCTCTGTTCTTGATTCTAAATGATAGCGAAACCATTGATTTATTGCTTCTTGGCGGTGAATATAGAGAAGTAACTGGAGCTTTTGTAGGTTCAATGGCTTCGACAAATTTAAAAGCAATGAGATTTGCCAAAGCTTTTGTTAGTGCAAATGCTGTTACCACACAATTCTATTGCTACATATAGTGACAAGGAAGGTGTGATTCAACAACTAGCCCTAAACAATGCTGTAGAAAAATTCTTATTAGTAGACAGTACTAAATTCGATCGATACGATTTCTTTAACTTCTATAATCTAGATCAACTCGATACCATCATTACAGATAATCAGATTAGCCCTCAACACTTAGAGGAATTTAGCCAGTACACTACTATTTTAAAAGCGGACTAGAATTATGACTTATAAAAATATTGTTTTTGACCTTGATGACACTCTTTATGACCATCAACTCCCCTTTAAACGTAGCGTTGAGAAATGTTTTCCAACGATTGATATCCAACAAATAGATAACATTTACAAACGTTTTCGGATATTGGTCTGATGTTGCTTTTCCTAAATACACGAAAAACCTCATCAGTATTGAGGAGCTTAGAATTTTTCGCTGTCAGAAGACTATGGAAGAATTTGGCATCGATAGTATATCTAGGACAGAAGCTCTAGACTTCCAAGCTGACTATGAATATGAACTCGATCAGATTACGATGATTCCTGAAATACGTCAACTATTGCAGGCACTACATGAAAATCAGATCCCAATCGGTATCCTAACCAACGGTCCTGTTGACTTACAGAGTCGAAAAACTTAAACTCATTGGTGCCTATCAATATTTTTAAAAAGGAAAATATCATTATTAGTCAGACCACAGGGTATAGCAAACCACAGCAAGAAATCTTTGACTATACTGCCAAAAAGTTAAATTTCTCACCTTCAGAAAGCTATACATTGGGGATACCTTTTATCAACGATATCGAAGGAAGTTATAACGCTGGATGGCACTCTATCTGGTTCAACCATCGAAACAGACAGATAGCAAAAGAGAAAGAAGAAAATGCCTGCTTATGAGGGTCTTTAGTGCAAGTGAACTTTCGAGATTTAGTTCTTGGCCTATTTGATATTAATCATGACTTCAAATAGATCTAAGATTATGAAATATCATACTCCTTCATCTACTTAGGGCAAAAATAAGGGGCCATTTCGAATTAATAAAAAGAAAAAACGCTGATTTCAAGCGTTTTTGCTAATCATATTAAAACTAGGAGAGAGAATACTGGCTTTCCCCTATTTTTATTTTCCTTCTAGGTTTAATAATAGTGACTATATTCAAATATCCCTACGTCTTTCATTTCTTTTGCTTTACTCTAAAAATAAACTAATAACTTCTACTATCTTTAGTTGAATCCATAGTTATCTCGCAAAAATACTATTTCAATATTTAAAATCACTACGTTATTATAAAAGAGAACAGTCATCGAATCTAAAAACTATTTACCAAATGCTTTTTCGTTCTTCCATAAATTCAATTAACTCTTTTTGAATATTTCTCTTTTCTTCCTCCGTTAGACCTTTTTGAATTCATACGAAAAAGAAGTTCTACATTATCTAAATCTTCATCATTCCCTGCAAGGTAGTCCATCGTAACTCCATTTTGCGAATTTCTCAAAAGTTTCAGATGATGGTCTCTTTTACCGCTCTCATTGCTGATAGTTAGGTTGTTTATACTAAATTCTTTCCGCAACTTCTTTTGTAGTTAATCCTAAACGTAGTTCTTTTTAATCGCTCTGAAACTCATTTTGCTATCCTCAAAAAATCTAAAAATATTTTTGTAAACAATTTCTTGACATATACTCTATTCAGTATATAATATATTCAATAGAGTATACAACCTCTATAAATAATAACCTTATTTTAGAAGGTTTTTGATCATTGACAACTAAACAAAAAGTGCGTCTGACAACCAGAGGACTGACTATCAAACCACACTAAACTTCATGCCTTTATTGTAAATTGTTTTTGATAAGTAGAGTCAAGTCCGTTGATGGTTGAAGTGAAGAGTTCAAAATAAGTATTTTGTGAGCTTCACGCATTTCGGACGATTAGCACTTTTGCCGAATAGTAAAGTGAACTGGTTGCGCAAGATTGCGTAAGAGAATCCCTAGGGTATGACAATGACTACCTCAAAGAGATTGGCCGGGAAAGGATGGTACTAACGCAAAGCACCTTGCTAAACATTGCCTACCGTGAAAGAGGGATCTTTCCAACCAAACAACTTTTTCTTTGCTGCTGTCTATCTTTTCTAGATGGACTTACTCTCAAGCTACTAAGTCTCCCTTATATCTTAGTAGCTTTTTACGCTTACAATAAAGGAGAAATTATGATCTAACTTTTTTTCGCATTACAATGTAAACGCCTATACAATAACTATGAATTCACTTACGGTATGTTTAGCTACTCGCCCAAACTACAAGCTAAACTCTATACCCAAGCTCTTTCTTGACCTAGATTATATATCCAAGAAGCTCGTAAAACAGCTATCCTAGCGGGTGATATTCAATTCTATAGTCGACAGTTTAAACGTAAACTTTTCTTTACACTACTATTCAAGAGTGAAGCAACTGACTAACTCTTTTCTTTGCTTAAAATTAGAAAGGAAAATTCTATGATTCCAGAAACACTTGTCATGAAACCAGACTTTTATTGGCCCTGCCTACTACGAAAAATTAGGAATGCCCTCGCTTTATCTTTTGGAAAAGAAGGCAAATACCAACGCCATATTCTTAATGCGAGAAGCACGGAGCTTTCATGTATACCCCTGCTTCGACAACGGTCTTCCCAGAAGATGCTCTGTAGAAGCTATCAACCTGATTTTTCTCAGATACAGCTTTTAAACAGCAGCTCCGTTGCCCCAGCCCTCAATGTCTTTTGCGGAAAAGTTAGTACTTAAAAATAAGAGTAAAGGAGAATAGACCTATGGCTAAAATTGGATTAAACTACGGAGAAAAACTACAAATTGCGGACAAGACCTATCGTGTCATTACAGATGGTCTAAACGTGCCAGAAGTCCTTGGAAAGCTATCTTTCCGTGGAATTGAAGGCCCTGATATCATCTATGAAGAAGATCGTACCCAACTGAAACCCTGACGGCTCTTTTCGTCCAAATCAATACAGGTGAAATCCGTGGGATTGTGGGTGGCGATTCATTCTTCTGTCCAACATGAAACCCTCTTTTTCACCATTGCTGATATGGCTCAGTCTGAAATCGAAGACCTAGGGATTAAATACCGAGAAGAGGTAGAGCTAGAAGATATTGTCATCACCCACACTCACGTCAACCGAAATGATATTTACAAGCTATTTGCTTCTAAAAATCAAGAAAAAAAGTGGAGAACACCCATCAAGGAAAAATAAACCTCTAGACAACAAGAAGGATAATTAGAATCACCTGGTTTATCTGGTGGTTCCTTCTTTGTTAGCGATTGGAAATTATTGCTATCTTTAACCTAGAAGAATTTGAGGGCTTTGGAAGACCACCAACAACCAGAACCGATTGAACCAATAGAGGAGGAAGAAGCTCTAAACACTGAAGCCAATTTACGACCTCTCAAGGAATTTGCGGAGGAACAGGACCTCAAAATGGCGACGCTTCGAAAGATCATTTATCTCTTGCAAGAACAAGGCATTGTTTTTGAACGGACGGAATCCGCCATTCTAGTCGATCCTTTTCAAGAAGAACTCCTTCTTGAAAGTCTTATCCACTTTGAGGAGGGAGGACGCAAAATCTTATCCAAAAAGCCGTTGAAGCGACGCTTTAGTCATCATGGGCTAGGACAAGGGCAAGGGCAAGCCTGACCACAGGTCAGGCGCAGACCAGCCCAAGTTCCTAGCCCATGATGAGACTTCAACCCTCGATTTCTAATTCCGAGAAACCATTTGAAATGAAAAAGAATGCTGATAAAACAACATTCTTTCTGTAATATATTTTATAAAATTTCAATCCTTTGATTGTTTGGCTACCAAAAGCTACCAAAAATAGACCAATCCCTTTAAAGTATAGTATACACAACACCTGTCAACTAGTTATCCTAGTTTTCTCCAATCATTATCAATCGAAAATGATGAGAATTGCCATGGTTCTGAAACTTCAAAAATTTTTATACTTCTTTGTAATCATCTTTTGAATCCCTAATAAGAAATTCTTACTTCATCAAATTCCAAATTATATAATTCACTTTGAGTTATAGTAAAGCAGAGTTCAAATCTCTTTATACTATTACTTTCAATTAAAAATGAATATGCACCATCTTCCCATATGATTCCATTTTCACCCTTTGAAAAATGTGATATTTGATGTGTTTTTACCTATGAAAACTATTTTTTTATTATATAAAGCCAAATTCATATTTCTAATAATTTGACTTTTTACCTTTTGTATTATGAATTTCAACCCATAAAGGAACATTGAATACTATTTCCTCTTGATTTCCATAAAACCCCCATGGTTCACCACTCACGCTGTCATAAACCGACATTATATATATATTAACATTCCCTTTATTTAATTGATATTCACTTATTTTGAAATGAACCAAACTTGTTATCGTAGCAGATAGTATAGAAATAAAAAGCTCCTATAAATACTTGATTTTTTTAAACAAATAGTCCATTAAATCACCTTTGATTTTCCGTCATAATAAATTTTTGCACAATGTTATTATTTACTGATTCTAGTTCTTCGCTAGTAATATCATTTACATCAATATCAAGTTTATCTAGATTACCAAAGTTCTTTTTCTAAATCCCAACAATAAATTTATCAAATTTAATTTTAAGTTGCTTACCACATGTTCCAGAGTAGATTTGTTTATAACTTGTTCTAACTGAGACACACTGTATCCTAGAATTGCTAGCAGTTAAAACCATCGGTGCAAATTCAATTAGGTCATAAACACTTTCCATAGACATATTTCCTTCAATTGTTCCTATACCATCAGTAATATATCTTCTTCTTAAAATACTTTTACCTCTTCTGTAAAAATGTTTCTGAAGAGTGGAGCAGAACTAATTTGAGAAATTTCATTAAGCCCTGAATATCTTATAGTATAAGATATATTTTTCGATATTCTGGGATTATATCATCTTGAGTATACCCTCTTATCTCATTATCAATCCAGTTCTGTAATTGAAGATTATTTAATGAGAACGTGATTACTTTTAGCCTTAGCAGAGCATCTCTAAACTAATATTATTTTCAACTATATCTTTAATCAACTGACTTCTTGGCATTTTCCTCTCCTTCTGTAAACAATCATTTTTGTTTGAAAGTCTCATCTGATTTAAAAAAATATATACAATTATACAAAAGTAGAAACTATAAAAAAATTAATAAAAATCTGGATACTCCTTAGTTTTATTACAATAGGCAATAATGTTTGAAGTACTTTTTCATTATCAGAAATTATACTATCCAGGTTCGAAAAATCTCTCTAATCTTTTGAATAATGTCTATCGCACTCGCATTAGATAAAAATAATAGCACCAACAAAAATTGATTATTTTTATAAAAATCAACAAAAATAGAGTTATAAACTTTAAACTGAATAGCTTTTAAATAATGTATAATCAAGATGATTGATAGATTCCGAATCTTTTGAATTTTATGTTTTTAAAAATATCTATAAAATAAGAAAAATACTATAACTGACTGCCAAAAAAATAACTTTTGGGTAGTTCCAATGCGTTATATAATAAATAACACAATCAATTATTATCTTTTGCAAAAACGACAACAAGGAACCCACTTATTGGTCTGAGAATTCTGTTAGATATATCATGCATATCACTTATTCCTTAAATATTCCTTTTATCAAGGTATAAATTTCTTTTTTCTTCTTCTGTCAGTTCATATTCCTTCAATAAACTAACAATTTCTTCTAGTCCATCATCGTCCTTTTAAAAATCTCAAAAGACGTACCAAAGATATCAGCTAATTTTTCTACTGTTTCATCCTTTTGGATTTCTTCCCCGTTTTCCCACTCTAGCATATTGAGCTTGAGCTACCCCAAGTTTTTCAGCAACTTCTATTTGAGTAAGTCCTGCATCTAGTCGGGCTTTTTATATTGTCTTTTAACATTTTAAAATTCCTTTCACTTTTTATTGACTTATAACCAAAATGGATATATTATGTTTATATAACCAAAAAGGTTATATGAAAACAAAGCATACAAAATAGGCAATACTAGTTAGCTTATGAATATGCAAAAACACCCCAGAAAGCTCTGCAAAGCATTCTGAGGCTTTCGTTTAAAACCAACACGATTATACCAAAATGGCAATACAAAGTCCATAAGAAGCAAAAATATGGCTAGATTGAGGACTACTATGACAACTACACATTACACAATAAAAGATAATAACATTAGCAATACTCATTCATTCTATTCACCTAGTTTAGGAACATCTATTCTAGTAAATGATGATGTATTTAATGACATTCGGAACGAAGAAATTGAGCTCCGAGCTCTTGAGTTGCTCTCGAGTTTTCTAGAAAAGTATTTTAGTTAGTTTATAAACTCAGTAAATTGGGGATTGGGGAGACAGTGCAAGGGCGCAAAGCCGAAGGCAAAGCGCCCGAGACACGAAGTTCTCCCAATCTCCCACTTAAAAAGGTGGCGTTTCTAACAGCCAGCAAAAAGATACACTTAAGACAACGTCCTAGTAACGAGTCATCGGCAAAACTCAATATCATCAACGAGTTTCGCATATTTCAGACATGGAAAGGAGGCGTTACAGTTGAAAAATACTATTCAATCTCTACGAAAAATATCAAAGTAAAGTAGATTTATCAAAAACTAGAAAAATCAGTTTATATCAGCATTGATAGATTAACAGTAATCTTTGATAGTGCCAATCAGTCACTTAGACGAATATTTCGTGAATTAAGAAAATCAATTGACAGTAATATTCAAGAATTTCACATACAAGAAAAATCTAGGAGAAGGCTATTTCTACTTTATAAAAATGATTGATGAAGATAGTATCAATCTTATTTTCTTTCAACTAGCGACTTATGGTGGCTACGAGGTTATACGATTAGACTTCAACCCAAACTCTCTGAAAGAATTTGAGGCTCTACAAGTTTGGAGACAGATTATGAACTACGCTCGATTAAATCGCTTAGAAATTAGACTATCATGTGTTAGATCTTTGCGTTTGATATCTTTAACAGACCAGAAATCGTCTTTTTACAACATATCAAAGGTGGAGTTAGCTCATAAAAATATTCTATGGTAGAGGAGGAAACATAGAAAGTAAATATTGGGGTGCTAGTGGTAGCAACGTTCAAGTACGTTTATACGATAAGAATATCGAGGTATTAAGTCATAAAAGAGCTGATAAATTAAATATAAAAGAGTAAGCCTTTTTGGTGGCGGTTAGAGTTCCAACTTCGGACAAAGGCTATAAACAAAGAAACCATTTCAGAGATTTCTAAACGATTGGAGAATTTCAGCTTTTTAGTCTTTTCAAGTGTTCCAGATGATAGCAAAGCATTTGCTTATATCTTTCTCCATGAGCCAGCACTCTTACCCGAATTATTCTCCCTATCTGAAGCCTCAACACTATAAGAGTAAAAAGACTAGACTTAGAAAAACACCTAAAAGCATTTGATAGTAGCTCATTTTTCTTTAGAGCTTCAAGATGCACTAAAGAACAAACCCCACGATTAAATAATGAACTAAAGCAATTAATAGGAGAATTCTAGAATTTTACTAGTAAAAGGAGAAATTGACTTATGAACGATAAATTAACTATGACAGTACAAGAAATTATGGACTTAGGTTTTTCAAAAATGGACTGCTTTATAATATTCTACGATCAAGCAAAACATATTATGGTCGAGCGTGGTTTCGATTTCTATAACAATAAAGGACTTGGAACTGTTCCAGTATCAGTTGTAGCAGAAATACTTGGATTGGAGGAACTTCATGTCAAAAACTAGGTATACTGGTGTTACTAAAGATGATAAAACTGGGAAATATACTTATTATTTTTAAAGCTGGGGTTGACTCTAGCTACTGGTAAACCATATCAAGAACGCAGACGTGGTTTTCAAACTGCAAAAGAAGCATTTGAAGCACGAACTAGAGCTTTGAATAAGGTACAACAAAAAGGAAGCATTAAGCATACTCAATGGACTTTTTAAACAATTTATGGAAGAAGTATTTATGCCAAACTATTACGCTACTACGAGTCCGGATCTTGAACGAAGACGTCGAGTTATATTTGATGAATTTATTCAATACTTTGGCAAGAAAAACCTAGAGAAATTACGACTTATGATGTAATAAATTATAGAAATAATTTATTGGAGAGATATTCAAATTCATATGCAAGAAACAAAATGACATTACTCAACCAAGTTTTAAAAACCAAAAAAATATGGTTTTGATTTTTCATGAAATACCTACGAGTAATATTAGCCCTATCCCAATCACAAAAACATATAGATTTTTGGACAAAAGACGAATTTCAAAAAGTGATACACTCCCTTGATAAAGAGAGCTATTTTTGAGCACTTTTGTTTATACACTCTTTTGGCTTTTATTATTTTACTGGAATGCGTGTAAATGAGGCGACTGCTCTTTATTGGGAAGATGTGGACTTTGAAAAGAAAACTCTAACCATCAATCACAATTTACAGTACATCAATCGTGAAAATTGGGTACGCCGTAACATGCTAAAAACTGAAAGTTCTAGGCGTACCATTGGACTTGATGATAATACTCTAAATGTGCTTAAAGAGTGGAAAGAACGATAAGCAAAAGTCGATAAAATACCATTCATTCTATCACTTGATGGAAATCCATATTGTAAACGTAGTATTAGAGACCAGATTATAAAATACGCTAAGCGTGCTGGGGTTAAATATATTCAACCAAAAGGTCTGAGACACTCCCACGCATCATTACTCATTAATGAGTACAATGTAAATGCCCTATATATTCAAAGACGATTAGGTCATTCTGATGTCAAAACTACACTTAGTATTTATAGCTATCTATACCCAAATGCCGATTCCGAATTAACAGATAAACTCAATCTCATCAAGTGATTTTATCGATTAAATCTCTTTGGCTACCAAAATAGCTACCAAAAGATAGAAATCTAACTCAAAAGCCTTATTTTAAAGGTTTTTCTTATTTTCCCACTATTTCTAATAGTTACATGTGGCCAAAGTGCCTCGTCCACCCCTCCTCATTCCTTGTGGGAGTTGGGATTTCAAGATTTAGGAAGTGTGTCACTTTGGTCCAAAAAGTGTGTCACTTAGTCAAAAAGGAGGTGTTCCCATGAATGACTAAAATGAGTCCCTTTCAGATCAAAAACTTCAGAAAACAAACAGGCTCTTAGCCAAAAAGCCTTTGCACAGGCAGTTAACTTACCCATAAGAACTTACCGCTCCTATGAATCAGGGGAAAGAGGTCTCACCATTGACAAGTTCCGAGAACTCAAAGAAAAACTCGGTTACTATCAAGAGTGTCACAAAAACAATCTCAGGGCTCACATCGACTATTTGCGATTAACTCTTCCCTCAGTTTGTAAGATTTAGAAGCTTTCTGTGAAAATCTCTTTCACTGCCACTTAAGCGAATTTACTGACCAAGAAACACGTCTTATGAATTATACCCACTTGTGGCAACGAGGAAACATTTGGATTTTCGATTTCTTTGATAAGTCTGCGACTAATAACTACCAAACGTGTCTCCAACTCTCTGGTCAGGGCTGTCGAGAGATGGAACTCCTCTCTAGAACACAAGGGATTTCTTTGGCAAACCTTTCTTCAAAACATTCTCATGGCTATGAAGATAGTCAGGGTAAACGCCTTGATATCGCCCTCAGACGAGCTCTATAAAGGCTACGGGCATGAGGATGAACATATCCCCAGATTCCAAAGCTCATTGATAAGCTCTATGCCAAAGAAATTGTCCTAGATACCATTCGAAAATGGAATATCACAGGTGGGGGTTCCTTCACCGATAACGACGATATGGAAGCTAATCACGGGCTCTCCCTTTACTTTTGGGAGCCGTCAAAGTCAGCTCTACTTCAACTTTTTATGAAAAGCGATACGAAATCGCTCAGTATGGAAAATATCTCCTTGGAAGAATCCTTGGAGATTTTTGGTATTTGGAACCGCTACGAACTACGCTTTTCGGACCAGAAAGCACAAGGGGTTGTGGAGGAATACATCAATGGGGTGGACCTCGGAGAAATCGCAAGAGGTATAGTGAACAAGGAACTCAAGTCTATGATGGTGTCACCCGTTTTGGAGCCTATAAGCCTGATGAAAAATGGCAACGTCTCTTTTGGAGGGTCGAACCCTTAAAAACTCTCAACCAGTCCACAACCCTACAGTATCGAACGTACCATTCGCTGGCTAACCTACCAAAGTCGCAAACCTCTTGCACTCGTTACAGAAGCAGACAAAATCATGCAAACAGAATACATGAAAATGATTCAAAAAATAGCGGTGAAAATCACTGATCGTGGGAGGCTATCTTAAGACTCCTCAAAACCAACAAACACTATATGAACACTAGAAAGGAAAAACTGATGATAAAATTAAAAATAGTACTCAGTTGAAAACTGTGAAGCTGAATGGGAGATAAGTTAGCATTGATGAAAAAGGTTTGAAGGATTAAAAGTGAAGACTTTTAAACAATCTGCTAACTGAGATGAGACTGAATCCCAATTCAAAGTCTATGTGATTAATTCAGGTCATAGAACTGTTTGGATCAACTTTCGAGGGGTTTCTTAAATTTCTTACGCTATAGGCAAAATAAACGATTTAAAGGAGTTTGGGATAATGGAGCAAGTTAAAATAGCCAATATTACTCAAAAGACAACAAGACCTGCTGATAAAACTGGATATATTGAAGTAAAATTTAGAACCTACTTCAATAACCCGTTAACGAATAAACGCAGAGAAATTCTATCTGATTGGTATACTATCGCCAATAAAAAAGGATACCTCAGGAAAAAAATAAAACTATCTCCTCAAATTAAAGCTATTATCCATAAAGAACTTCAAGAGAAGGCCAATAATGTTTATGAAGAGCTGACTAGAACTATTCTTCTAGAAAAATCAGATATCACGCTTGATGAGGTCTGGAATGAATGGCATAATGAACGAGTTGAAAGACAACTAGTTGCTCCTAAAACATTAGCAGGTGAAGATGGTAGATACCGTAACCATATTACTAAGCAAATCCCTAAGGATTCGATTTTAAAAAATATTCCATCTAGTTTAATAAAAAACTTACTTGATAATCTTTATCCTATAGGAAACCATAAAAGGACTCGCACAAGGTGTAAAATCTGATTTAACATCAATCTATAAGTTTGCCATTCTTCATGATTATATTTCTCCTGACCAAAATCCCATGCCTTATATAACAATTGGTAAGAAAGGGCTTTCTGATGAATTAGAACGTTTAAAGAAATCGGATATAGAAGATCAATATCTTGAATCTTGGGAACTCAAAGAAGTATTATCCATTGTTCGTAAGTACAATAAACAGTATGCACGTATTTTTGAATTTCAAGCACTAACCGGAATGCGTATTGGTGAGGTACTCGGTTTAAAGGAGGAAGCTATTGATTTTAATAAAAATATAGCCTCAGTTATTAGAACTCGTGCTACTCATGGAGGAGCCTCAGAAGATAGCTATGAAGGTAATGTAAAAAACTTACAAAGTTACCGAAATGTCCAATTATCTAAAAGGGCTATCAAAATTCTTAAAGAGGAAATTGAGTTAAATCACCAACATATAAGATTCAATCCTGATTATAAAGATAATGGATGGATTTTCACCTCTAAGAGCATCCATAAACCTGATTACAATGGTACTCCTCTTCATTACAGTGTATTAAACAACTTCCTCAACTCTTCAGAAAATGGTAAACTAAACCGCAAGGGAAACCCGAGACGGGCAGGAATCGATATTGACAATAAGCTTAGTTTCAAGAAACATATTACAACTCATATCTTCCGACACACGCATATCAGCTTCTTAGCTGAACAAGGAGTACCTTTGGAAGCTATTCAAGATCGTGTTGGACATTCTAGAGGTAGTCGAGTAACAGAAATTTATTTGCATATCACTAAAAAAACAAAGGATCAAATTATACCTATCCTTGATACTCTTACACAATAAGTGTGGCAAATCTGTGGCAAAACATAAGAAAAAGGCTTGTCCATATTGGACAAACCCTTTATTTTCAAGCTTATATAGTCTAATTAAGCTTTGTTTGCTGAACCGAATACGTCGATACGTTCTTCAACAGCTTCTGTAATAGCTTCGAAACCTGGTTTCAAGAATTTACGTGGGTCGAAGAGTTTCTTCTTGTCGTATTCTGCTTCATTTGCTTCGTATTCAGCAACAAATTTACGTGTTGCGTTAGCAAATGCGATTTGACATTCAGTGTTAACGTTAACTTTAGCAACACCAAGTTTGATAGCTGCTTGGATTTGATCGTCAGGAATACCTGATCCACCGTGCAATACGATTGGGAAGTTAGGAACAGCTTCTGTCAATTTTTGCAAGTGGTCAAGGTGAAGTCCGCTCCAGTTTTCTGGGTAAGGACCGTGGATGTTACCGATACCTGCTGCAAGGAAGTCGATACCAGTTGCAACCATAGCTTTAGCATCTTCGATTGGTGCCAATTCACCATCACCGATGATACCATCTTCTTCACCACCGATTGTACCAACTTCAGCTTCAACTGATACACCGTTAGCGTGTCAAATTCAACAACTTTAGCTGCTTTTTCAAGGTTTTCTTCAACTGGAAGGTGTGAACCGTCAAACATAACTGAAGTGTAACCTACACGGATACATTCCAAAGCATCATTGTAGTGACCGTGGTCAAGGTGAATAGCAACTGGTACAGTGATACCCATTGATTCAACCAATTCTTCGATAAGAACTTTACACAATTTGTAACCACCCATGTACTTAGCTGCACCCATAGAAGTTTGGATAAGTACTGGAGCTTGTTTAGCTTCTGCTGCACGCAAGATAGCTTGAGTCCACTCAAGGTTGTTTGTGTTAAATCCACCAACTGCGTAACCATTATCACGAGCTGCTTGGACAAATTTTTCTGCTGAAACGATTGCCATTATAAAGGCCTCCTATATTTTTTTGGGTTTGAACCCGTTTACAAGTTTATTCTATCACAATTAGACTCAAAAAACTAGCTTTTCTACAATTTGTAAGCGTTTTGATTTTTTAATACAAAAAAACCAGTCATCTGACTGGTTACTCTGCAGAAAGAGGGACTTGAACCCTCACGACCTAAAGCGGTCACAGGATCCTTAGTCCTGCGCGTCTGCCAATTCCGCCATTTCCGCTAACAACATTAGTTATTATATCAAGATTGACAACTCGTGTCAATACTTTTTTGAAAGTTTTTTAATAACTTTCTCTTGTCTCTTTCGAAACAACTACTATATAATACCATTTATTGTTTACTGACGTCAATACTTTTTTGACTTTTTTTAAATTTTTTAGCAAAAACTATCTATCATATCTTTTATCAAAGGTTAAGCTAAACTCTTATTCAGTTTATCTAATTTCTCTCTAAGGGGAGCTAAGTAAACTTCTTCTCCAAAACCACGCGATTTTAAGCCATCCTCAGCACAAGCCAATAACGATTCTGTCAAAGGTAAAATCATTTTGAGGTCTGTAGCAGAAATATCTTTTTTCGAAAATAAACGACGAATTCTAGGAAAATCATAGTCAAATGCTTCAAAAAAAGGTGAGTCATTCAAAATATTTTCCAGATTTTCCAAATTGACTAAAAGACCAAGGTGAAAGGCTGCTGGCGCAAAGGTTGATGAGAAAGGTTGGGTACAAACACTGCGAAACTCAATAGTCCCTCGTGTCGTTAAATCTTGGAATTGATAAGAACGGTGAGTCTTAAAATCTTCCTCACTTGGCTCAATAGTGACTACTTCGCCATGAATAGAGTGTGCTTTGACAGATGACGTACTTAGATAGTCTTTAGCACGTATTGGTTCAAAATAGTAGGTTTCATCACCACGCTTAGCAGTAAAAATGGCTGTCTCAGACAAGTAAGAAAAATAGTCATCTTCATTCTTAAATACCTTAGGAAATACTCCTGCATTTTCCTCAAACACACCATGCATGGAATTCTCCCAGAAAACATCACGGGAAAGCGCTAAATCCCAATCAGAACCCCAAAACTCAGAGTTTGCCAATAATACTGCCTTGGGTCCCTCTATTTGGTTAAAAGCATTTAAGACTCTTAAATAGGACGTTTTTGAAACATCTAATTGTACCTGACTCCCACAGATGAAAGAACCATATTCTGGATAATCATGAAAGAAAGGATCGTTCTTTGCTTTAGATAGCTCGAGAAAATCCATAAGCATTTCATAACGAGGAGATTTAACAGGTCTGTTGTCATTTTTTGCCCAGTTTGGATTCACTCCCCAACCTTGCAACTCATGATTATGATTCTGAAGATAGGGTTGGATTATACTGAGGTAAGTATCCAGACGTTCCTCAACCTCAGAAATTCTTTCAGCCTTTGCAAAAGCAAACTCAATCGTATTGTAGGAGACTTCAAAAAGAATCATATCTCCAGAAGCTTTATCGATAAGCTGAATAGGATTATTATCAGAATCATACTTATCAGCTTGAAAATCAAAATTATCCAAGAGATAGACTAGTAACTGTTTTGTAAGAGAGACATCTGTAGCATTACCACTCAAATTAACAACTGGGTATTCCAACTCAATCCCCACAAATAATTCGGGTTGCTCCTTAATTGGCTCATAGTACCTTTGCTTAAGCAATTCCTTGGCTGTTGTCAAAAATAATGTCCCCCTTTTTTTAAAATAAGCTTATTCCATTATATCAAAATATTCAGACGATTTATAGACAAAAAAAGGCTCTATAATTTCTGTAGTGGGTAAAACCACTGTAGAGATTATAGAGCTTTTTCAAGGTACACAAAAAGTCCCATAAGAACTATAATGAAAAGCGACGAAACCACCATTAGGAAGAACTTATGAGACCTATTAAGAATACCACAGAATTAATCGGAATTAAAGACCAAAAATATCAAGATTTCACTTGTTTTTGAAACTGACACTCATATCGAGATTCAAGCAAAACTTGATTACCCTGCACCATCATGTCCTCACTGCCAAGGAATAGATGATCAAATTATGACTTTCAAAAAGCCTTCTAAAATTCCCTCTTCTCGAACAAGCTGGAACTCCAACACTACTACGTCTGAAGAAACGTCGCTTTCCAGTGTAAAAGTTGTAAGAGAGTCACAGTAGCTGAAAGACCTCAATCGTTGAGAAAAAAACCGCCAAATCTCAAACTCTAGTCCGACAAAAAGGTTGCACAACTCCTAACTGAGAAGGTGTCACTAACGGATATTGCCAGAAGACTTCGTGTGTCGACCTCTACCGTCTATCGTAAGCTTGATCAGTTTACTTTCAAGGAACATTTTGACAAACTCCCAAGGGTCATGTCCTGGGATGAGTTTGGTTTCAAGAAAGGGGAATTGGCTTTTGTGGCTCAGAAACTATGAGACCAAACAAACTCATAACCATCCTTGATAATCGCCGTCAAACCTACTATTCGAAACTACTTTTTGAAGTATCCCATTGAAAAGCTCGCCAAAAGGTGCAGTTTATCACGATGGATATGTCTGGAGCCTACATCCCACTAGCCCGCAGACTCTTTCCAAACGCAAAAATCGTACTTGATCGTTTCCACATCATCCAGCACCTTAGTCGAGCCTTTTTAAAGACAAGAATTGCAATTATGAACCAATTCGATAAGAAGTCACTACCCTATCGAGCCTTGAAAAAAATCACTGGCGACTCTTCCAAAAGGACAGCTGTAAGTTATCTCTCAACTCATTTCTACTCAAAGACTTTCCGTCAAACTTTAAGCTCCACATGAAGTCGTTGCGAAGACACTAGACTTTTTCAGAAGAACTCACTAATTATTATAACTCTATCAGCTCTTGCTTTTTCACTTTCAGGAGAAGAGGGTGGGATGAGTTCTTTGAGCTCATAGAGGAGAATATAGAGCAAGGTCAATCATTACTTCAAAACTGTCTTTAGGACTTTTCTTAGACACAAACCATACATCAAAAACGCACTAGAAACACACTATTCAAACGCAAAAATTGGAGGGCGACCAATAAAGTTGATCAAAGACATCAAACGTCTGGGCTTCGGTTTTAGAAACTTTATCAACTTTAGGAAAGCGTGTCTTTCATCACTCTGAACATAAAAAAGAGAAAGACCTATCAGGTCCTCTCTAGATGTTAGCTTTTCGTCACCCACTACAGTTGACAAAGAGCCACAAAAAAACGCCTGCTTACGAAAAATAACCGTATTACCTTTCGTAAACAAGCGTTACATGCTTATTTATTCCCATTTTTATGATGAGTGTTCCCGCTAGGCGTATGCCCAGCGGTAGACCAGAGCTAGACTAAGAAAAGCTAAGCTATTCCATCATCATAACACTCAACAAAATTGATAAAAATTAAACAAGTTCGATGATTGCCATTGGGGCAGCATCGCCACGACGTGGTTCTGTTTTAAGGATACGAGTGTATCCACCGTTACGTTCAGCATAACGAGGTGCGATTTCTGAGAAAAGTTTTTGAAGAGCAGTTGTTGATGTATATTTATCAGTTGCTTCATCATAGCTTTCAGATGCAATTTCGTTACGTACAAATGCAGCTGCTTGACGACGTGCGTGCAAATCACCACGTTTACCAAGAGTGATCATTTTTTCAACTGTTTTACGGATTTCTTTAGCACGTGCTTCAGTTGTAACGATTGCTTCGTTAATGATAAGATCTGTAGTCAAATCACGAAGAACCGCTTTTACGTTGTGAGCTTGTGCGTCCAAGTTTACGGTAAGCCATGTTATCCTCCTATATTATTATTTATCGTTTTTGAGTCCAAGTCCAAGATCAGCCAACTTAACTTTGACTTCTTCAAGAGATTTACGACCTAGGTTACGGACTTTCATCATTTCAGGCTCAGTTTTTTCTGTCAAATCATGAACGGTATTAATACCGGCACGTTTCAAACAGTTATATGAGCGTACAGACAAATCAAGTTCTTCGATGGTACGGTCAAGCACCTTTTCATCGTTCACTTTTTCAGTTTCTTTCATTACATCAGTAGCTTTAGCAACATCAGTAAGGTCAGTAAACAAGTTCAAGTGTTCAATCAAAACGCGAGCCGAGAGACCGAGGGCATCTTCAGGGATGATTGTTCCGTTTGTCATGATTTCGATTGTCAATTTATCAAAACCATCGTTGCTACCTACACGGGCAGGTTCAACTTGATAATTGACTTTTTTCACTGGTGTGTAGATTGAATCTACAGCCAATGTTCCCACTGGTGCATCGTCTTTCTTGTTTTCATCTGCTGGAACATAACCACGGTTTGTAGCTACTGTCATAGTCGCTTTCAAAGAAGCGCCGTCAGCGATAGTGAAAAGATAATGATCAGGGTTAACAATTTCAATGTCGCTATCAGTCAAGATATCTCCAGCAGTAACTTCAGCTGGACCTTGGACATCAAGTTCAATTGTCTTTTCGTCTTCGACGTAAGATTTTACAGCAAGTCCTTTAATATTAAGGATGATTTGCATCACGTCTTCACGGACGCCTGGTACGGTATCAAATTCGTGGAGTACTCCATCAATCTTAATTGATGTTACGGCAGCACCTGGAAGTGATGACAAAAGTACACGACGAAGAGAGTTACCCAAAGTTGTACCATAACCACGTTCTAGTGGTTCGATGACAAATTTGCCGTAATCTTTATTTTCATCAATTTTTGTTATTATTGGTTTTTCAAACTCAATCATTTATTATACTCCCTCGAAACGAACCTTGTGTACTATTGTTATTAAAGATTACACACGACGACGTTTGGAGGACGACAACCATTATGTGGTACAGGTGTTACATCACGGATTGCTGTTACTTCAAGACCTGCAGCAGCAAGAGCACGGATAGCAGACTCACGACCTGAACCAGGACCTTTAACAGTTACTTCAACTGTTTTAAGACCATGTTCTTGTGCAGATTTAGCAGCAGCTTCTGAAGCCATTTGTGCAGCAAATGGTGTAGATTTACGAGAACCTTTGAAACCAAGAGCACCAGCTGATGACCATGCTACAGCGTTACCATGCACATCTGTAATCATAACAATAGTGTTATTGAAAGTAGCGTGAATGTGAGCAATACCAGATTCGATATTCTTTTTCACACGACGTTTTACGTGTTGGTTTTAGCCAATGTTTTTACCTCCTATTTTATTTTTAATTATTTTTTTCTTACCCTGCAATCGCAACAGCTTTACCTTTTACGAGTGCGGGCATTGTTTTTAGTGTTTTGTCCACGGACAGGAAGTCCACGACGGTGACGGATACCACGGTATGAACCGATTTCCATCAAACGTTTGATGTTAAGGTTAACTTCACGACGAAGGTCACCTTCAACTTTGATTGCATCCACTTCGCGACGGATAGCGTCTTCTTGATCATTTGTCAAATCTTTAACGCGGATGTCTTCAGAAACGCCTGCAGCAGCCAAGATTTTCTTAGATGTTGCAAGTCCGATACCGTATACGTAAGTAAGTGAAATTACTACACGTTTATCGTTTGGAATGTCAACTCCAGCAATACGAGCCATGATTTCTCCTTTCTATATTATCCTTGACGTTGTTTGTGTTTTGGATTTGTTGGACAAATTACCATAACACGACCGTTACGACGAATAACTTTACAGTATTCGCAAATTGGTTTAACCGATGGTCTTACCTTCATGTTTCAATCCCTCCAATTATTTCGATTATTTAAAAGCGGTATGTGATGCGTCCACGTGTCAAATCATAAGGACTCATTTCAACAGTCACACGGTCACCGACCAAAAATACGAATGTAGTTTTTACGGATTTTACCAGAAACTGTCGCCAAAAATTTGGTGTCCATTTTCCAATTCAACAGTAAACATAGCATTAGGCATAGTTTCTACAACTTTACCTTCAATTTTCAATCACGTCTTCTTTTGCCACGCAAAAGTACCCCTAAAATTTCGATTTGATTTCCTCTGAGCACAGAGGTAACAATTATAAGTCAGACTAAAAGTATTATAACATGCTTAAGTCTGATACGCAAGTAAGATTATATAATTATTTAATTGCTGCAATCGCTTTTTTTAACATCAGCGAATACATCGTCGATATCTTGGTTACCTTGAATATCTGATACAAGACCAAGCTCACGGTAATGTGTAACAATTGGCTCACCTTGAGCAATATTCACATCCAAGCGGCGTTTCACTGTTTCTGGTTTGTCATCTTCACGTTGGTAATAGTCTTCTTCCTTGTAGTCAGCTGGTGGGTTGAATACTTTTATGGTAAGTTTCACCTGTTTCGCGGTGAATAATACGACCACTCAAGCGTTCAAGAAGGCAAGATGGATCCACTTCGATATTGATTACTCCATCAAGCTCCAAACCAAGATCAACCAAGATTTGATCCAAGCATGAGCTTGTTCGATCGTGCGAGGAAAAACCATCCAAAAAGGAATCCTTTTTCCTTAATGTCGTCTTGAGCCAAACGCTCTTTAACGATTCCGTTTGTTACTTCATCTGGTACCAATTCACCTTTATCGATGAATGATTTGGCCAATACACCCATTTCAGTTTGGTTAGCCATAGCAGCACGGAACATATCACCAGTTGAGATGTGAGCTACACCAAATTCTTCAACAATTTTTGCAGCTTGAGTCCCTTTACCAGCACCTGGTAGACCCATAATTAAAAGATTCATCTTACGAACTCCTTATTTTTGTTTTCAAATAACTCTATCAAGGTTTTAAAACATTGGTAGAGTTATCAAAAAACAAAAGAGAAGGGACAGAAAGTAACCTTTCTTTCCCTCTCAATTGTTCATGAGAAGACTTAGTCTTCAAGATTCATAAAATCCAACGTACTGACGTTTCAATAGGTAACCTTCGAGTTGTTTCATACCTTCGATACCAGTTGAAATCAAGATCAAGAGAGATGTACCACCAAGCGCGATTGAGCTTGTAAGGTGCATAAACTGTTGAGCCGCAATTGGAGCCAATGAAATAAATGCGAGAAATACAGCCCCGATTGTTGCCAATCTCTTAAGCAATGAAGACATGTACTTTTCAGTCTCACGACCTGGACGAACACTAGGAATGTAAGACCCATTCTTTTGAAGATTTTCAGCAGTTTTTTCAGGATTTACTTGGACAAATGTGTAGAAGAATGAGAACAAGATAATCAATATCGCATAAGTAATCATTCCACTAGGTGTATTATACGAGAGTAGTCCTTGTAAGTGTGATAACCATGTAACCTTCGAGAAGAATGGAAGAATAGTACTAGGAATTGTTGTAATCGAGCTAGCAAAGATAACGGGAATAACACCAGCTGGATTAACTTTCAATGGAAGGTAAGAACTCGTTGGAGCCCCTTGAACCAATTTAGTATATTGAATTGGAATTTGATATTCTGCCTGTTGAACAAATGTCGTAAAGAAGACAATCGCCAAACCTACCACAATTAGCAAAGCAACTATGATATATGAACGAGTCAATTCTCCTGAACGAACGTTGACAAAGAAATCCTCGTAAATTGTTGAGAACATTTTTGGAATAGAAGCAATGATCCCTGAAAAGATAATCATTGACACACCATTACCAAAACCTTTATCTGTGATTTGTTCACCAAGCCATGTCACAATTATGCTACCAGCAGTTAGAATTGTCCCAATCAATAGGTAGGTTGAAACATTTGGTGTTTTAACCAATGAAATTGATGAGAGAGTATTAAAACTTGCTGTAATACCAATCGATTGAACAAAGGCTAAAACAAGAGTGATGTAGCGAGTCGCTTGGTTCAATTTACGACGACCAACTTCCCCTTGTTTGCCCCACTCTACAAATTTTGGATAAATATCCATCTGCAAAAGTTGGACAATGATTGATGCTGTAATGTAAGGACTAACCCCCATCGAGAAGATAGAGAAGTTATTCATGGCATTACCAGACACCAAGTTAAGCATGTTCAAGAAAGGTAAATCACTTAATTGTTTCAAACTTTCCGCATTGATACCAGGAACTGTTACATGAGTCCCTACACGAAAAACGAAAATAATGAAGATTGTAAATAAAATCTTATTACGAACGTTTTTGACTTTCAATGCGTCTTTTAATAGTTTAAAGAACATAATGAGTTACCCCTCATTAGATGACTTCGATTGAACCACCTTTAGCAGTGATAGCTGCTTCAGCAGATTTTGAGAATTTAGCTGCTTTAACAGTCAATTTCTTAGTCAATTCGCCGTTACCAAGAACTTTAACGCCTGATTTTTCAGCACGAACGATTCCAGCTTCTTTAAGAACTGCTGGAGTTACTTCTGTACCATCTTCAAAGACGTTCAATTGATCAAGGTTTACAAGTGCGTATTCTTTAGCGTTGATGTTAGTGAATCCACGTTTTGGAAGACGACGGAACAATGGAGTTTGTCCACCTTCAAATCCTGGACGTACGCCACCACCGCTACGAGCTTTTTGACCTTTTTGACCACGGCCTGAAGTTTTACTCGTTACCAGATGAAGTACCACGACCTACACGGTTACGGACTTTACGAGAACCTTCAGCAGGTTTCAATTCATGAAGTTTCATTATTATTTTCTCCTTTTTTGTAAAATGCTAGCGCCTCTAACCAAGTAAGGTAGCTTGATTAGAAACTCGCCTATACATGAAGTTCAGTTTAAGTCGCAAGGGCAACCCTCACGACTTAAATCAATTTTTTATTTAACGTCTTCTACAGTTACCAAGTGAGATACTGCGTTGACTATACCACGGATAGCAGCGTTGTCTTCTTTTTAACAACTGAGCTATTCAATTTACTAAGTCCAAGAGCAACAACTGTTTTACGTTGTTCTGGTTTTGCGTCCGATTGGAGACTTAGTCAAAAGTAATTTTTAATTTGAGCCATTGTTATCTCCTTTCTTATGCCAAGTCAGATACTGAGATGCCACGAAGAGCCGCAACTTCTTCAGCACGTTTAAGTTGTTTCAATCCTTCAACAGTCGCACGAACGATGTTGATTGGAGTGTTTGAACCGAGTGATTTAGATGTTACATCAGCAACACCAGCCAATTCGATGACGGCACGAACTGCACCACCAGCGGCAACCCCAGCCCCTTCAACAGCTGGTTTCAACAATACTTTCGCTCCACCAAATTCTGAACGAACTTCGTGAGGAATAGTTGTACCAACCATAGGAACTTCGATAAGGTTTTTCTTAGCTGCTTCAACTGCTTTACGGATAGCTTCTGGAACCTCTTGAGATTTACCAGTACCAAATCCTACGCGACCATTACGGTCACCAACAACAACAAGAGCAGCAAAACGCATGTTGCGTCCACCTTTTACAACTTTAGTAACACGGTTGATAGCAACTACGCGTTCTTCAAGTTCTACTGCATTATCTTTAAATGCCATTATTAAGTGTCCTCCCTATTAGAATTTCAATCCGTTTTCACGAGCTGAGTCAGCCAAAGCTTTAACACGTCCGTGATAGAGATATCCACCGCGGTCAAACACCACTTCAGAAATACCTTTAGCTACTGCGCGTTCAGCAACAAGTTTACCGACAACAACGGCTTGTTCTGTTTTAGTTCCTTTAGAAACTTCTTTATCAAGAGTTGATGCACTTGCGAGCGTTACACCCTGCTACGTCATCAATAACTTGAGCGTAGATGCCTGTATTAGAACGGAAAATGTTCAAACGTGGGCGATCAGCAGTTCCAGAGAGTTTTCCGCGAACGCGACGGTGGCGTTTTTGGCGGAGTTTGTTTTTATCTGGTTTCGAAATCACAATTTTCACCTCTTAATTATAATGCTAGCTCATGAGAGCTTTTTGGTAAAAGAGACAATCCACAAAGAATTGCCATAAGGATAAAAATCCCTATTATTTACCAGTTTTACCTTCTTTTACGACGTACGTATTCACCAACGTAACGGATACCTTTTACCTTTGTAAGGTTCTGGTGAACGAAGGCTACGGATGTAAGCAGCTGTTTGACCAACAACTTTTTGTTAATACCACTTACAACGATTGAAGTTGCAGATGGTACTTCAAAAGTAATACCTTCTGGAGCTTCAACTTCGTCTTGGTGAGATTTTACCAACTGAAAGAACAAGTTTTTGTTCCTTTGAGTTGCGCACGATATCCGACACCGCGCATTTCAAGTTCTTTTTGAAACCTTCAGAAACACCAACAACCATGTTGTTCAAGTTTGCACGTGAAGTACCGTGGATTGTTTTGTTTTCTTTTGAGTCGTTTGGACGGTGAAGTGTAACTTCGTTGCCTTCAACTTTGATTTCAATGTTTTTTTGTTAAACTCACGAGTGAGTTCGCCTTTAGGTCCTTTTAACAGTAACAACGTTATCGTTGTTTGTTACTTCAACACCAGCAGGCAAAGTAATAACTTTATTACCAATACGTGACATAGTATTTAATTCTCCTGTTAGATTATCAAGCCACAAAGTGACTAGTTTTCACGGGGATGAGTTTCATCGAATATAATCAACGAAACTCGCACAAATCATTTGAGATAAGTGCTTAGTATCAGCTTCTTACCAAACGTAAGCGATAACTTTCTCCACCAACGTTCTTTTGACGAGCTTCTTTGTCAGTCAAAAGACCTTCTGAAGTAGAGATGATCGCGATTCCAAGTCCGTTAAGAACTTTAGGAACATCTTCACGTTTAGAGTAAACACGAAGACCCTGGTTTTTGAGATACGTTTCAAGTTAGTGATAACACGTTCACTGTTTTGTCCGTATTTCAAGAATACGCGGATGATACCTTGTTTGTCATCTTCGATAACTTCAACGTTTTTTACGAAACCTTCACGTTTAAGGATTTCAGCGATACCTTTTTTAATGTTTGATGCAGGTACTTCAAGTACTTCGTGTTTAGCTTGGTTAGCGTTACGAATACGTGTCAAGAAATCTGCAATTGGGTCAGTCATAACCATTTTATATTTTTCTCCTCTTACTAGTAGTTTGAATAATTCACTTGCTAGTTAATGATTGAGCTAGGCTCAGATTGTGTTTAATACAATCAAATTAGGTAAAACTAAATTGATTGTACCATGTTTTTACCAAGAAGCTTTGGTAACACCTGGAATTTGACCTTTGTAAGCCAATTCACGGAAGCAAACACGGCAAAGTTTAAATTTGCGATAAACTGAGTGTGGACGTCCACAACGTTCGCAACGAGTGTAAGCTTGCGTAGAGAACTTCGCAGGGCGTTTGTTCTTAGCAATCATTGATTTTTTAGCCAATTTATTTACCTCCTAGATTATTTTGCAAAAGGCATTCCAAGGCCTTTAAGCAATTCACGACCTTCTTCGTCAGTGTTAGCAGTAGTTACGATAACGATATCCATACCACGTACTTTATCAACATCGTCGAAGTTGATTTCTGGGAAGATAAGTTGTTCTTTAACACCAAGTGTGTAGTTACCACGTCCATCAAATGATTTAGTTGGAACACCATGGAAGTCACGAACACGTGGAAGTGATACTGATACCAATTTATCCAAGAATTCGTACATGCGTTCACCACGAAGGGTAACTTTAGCACCGATCGCTACACCTTCACGAAGACGGAAGCCAGCGATTGATTTCTTAGCTTTAGTAATCAATGGTTTTTGACCTGAAATAAGTGCCAACTCAGCAGCAGCTTTTTCAAGAGTTTTAGCGTTGTTTACAGCTTCACCAACACCCATGTTGATAACGATTTTATCAACTTTTGGCACAGCCATAACTGAAGAATAGTTAAATTTTTCAGTCAAAGCTGGAATTACTTCGTTAGTGTATTTTTCTTTAAGACGGTTAGCCATTTAATACTTTCTCCTTTCCTTCGTGATTAGTCAAGCACTTCGCCTGATTTTTTGTTGTAACGAACTTTTTTGCCGTCAACAACTTTGTAACCTACACGTCCAGCTACACCGTTCTTGTCAAGAACTTGAACGTTTGAAGCGTGGATTGGTGCTTCTTTTTCCACGATAGCACCTTGAGGGTTTTCAGCTGATGGTTTTTGGTGTTTTTTGATGATTGCAACACCTTCAACAACAACTTTGTTTACTTTTGGAAGAGCTTTAAGAACTACTGCTTCAGTTCCTTTGTCTTTACCAGCAATAACGCGAACTTTATCGCCTTTTTTTACAAACATTTGAGTATTTCTCCTATTATTTCTTACGCCCTAATGGGCACCCTGACTATATCAGGGGACTAAGTTTGTGTTAATTCAGATTAAAGTACTTCTGGCGCCAAAGATACGATACGCATGTATCCACCTTCACGCAATTCACGTGCAACAGGGCCAAAGATACGAGTTCCACGAGGAGTTTTGTCATCGCGGATGATTACTGCAGCGTTGTCATCAAACTTGATGTATGAACCGTCTGGACGGCGAGCACCAGTTTTTGTACGAACGATAACAGCTTTAACAACATCACCTTTTTTTAACAGCTCCACCTGGTGTAGCTTGTTTAACAGTTGCAACGATAACGTCGCCGATGTTAGCGAATTTACGTCCTGAACCACCAAGAACTTTGATAGTCAAGATTTCACGAGCACCGCTATTATCAGCAACTTTTAAGCGACTTTCTTGTTGAATCATTTCAATTGTCTCCTTTTAGTTTTATTAGATAATAACAGCTTCTTCCACAACTTCTACAAGACGGAAGCGTTTTGTAGCTGAAAGTGGGCGAGTTTCCATGATACGAACGATATCGCCTTCTTTAGCAACGTTGTTTTCATCATGTGCTTTGTATTTTTTAGAATAGTTGATACGTTTACCATAGACTGGGTGGTTACGTTTAGTTTCAACTACAACTGTGATTGTTTTATCCATCTTGTCAGATACTACGCGTCCAACAAGGGTTTTACGTTGATTACGTTCCATTATTAGAATTGCTCCTTTCCCAATCTATTATTTGATTTCAGATTGCACAGTTTTAACACGTGCAATTTGTTTTTTCACTTCGTTCAAACGGGCAGTTTGATCAAGTTGACCTGCTGCAGCTTGGAAACGAAGGTCGAAAAGTTCTTTCTTAAGTTCGTTTTCTTTTTTAGCAAGCTCTTCTTGAGACAAGCCACGAAGCTCAGCAACAAACTTTTTGATTTCTTCAAGTTTCATGTCTTCTCCTTATTCTGCTTCACGTTTCACGAATTTACATTTAACTGGCAATTTGTGGCTAGCAAGACGAAGCGCTTCACGTGCAACTTCTTCAGAAACACCTGCGATTTCGAACATTACTTTTACCACGTTTAACTGGTGCTACCCAACCTTCAGGTGCCCCTTTTACCAGAACCCATACGTACACCGATAGCTTTTAGCAGTGTATGATTTGTGTGGAAGATCTTGATCCAAACCTTACCACCACGTTTTCATGTAACGAGTCATGGCAATACGAGCAGCCTCGATTTGACGGTTTGTAATCCAGTGGCTAGTTGTAGCTTGAAGACCGTATTCACCGAATGATACTTCTTTACCACCTTTTAGCCTCACCGCGCATTTTTTTCCACGGAATTCACGACGGTGTTTAATACGTTTAGGTACTAACATTTGTTATTTGCCTCCTTTAGTGTTTTTTTACGAGCTGGAAGAACTTCTCCACGGTAGATCCAAACTTTAACACCAAGTTTACCGTAAGTTGTGTCAGCTTCTTCCCAAGCGTAATCGATATCAGCGCGAAGTGTGTGAAGTGGAACTGTACCTTCAGAGTATCCTTCTGCACGGGCGATATCTGCACCGTTCAAACGACCTGATACTTGAGTTTTTGATTCCTTTAGCTCCAGCACGCATTGCACGTTGGATAGCTTGTTTTTTTGTGCACGACGGAAAGCAACACGTTGCTCAAGTTGGCGAGCAATTGTTTCACCAACAAGGTGAGCGTCCAAATCAGGTTTCTTGATTTCAACGATGTTGATGTGTACTTGTTTTCCAGTCAATTTGTTAAGTTGAGCGCGAAGAGCGTCAACGTTTGATCCACCTTTTACCGATAACCATACCTGGTTTAGCAGTGTGAAGTGAAACAATAACTTTGTTTACAGCACGTTCGATTTCAATAGTTGAAACTGAAGCGTCTGCAAGTTCTTTTTGAATGAATTTGCGGATTGCCAAATCTTCGTGAAGGTAATCTGCGTATTCTTTTTCAGCATACCATTTCGCATCCCAGTCACGGATGATCCCGACACGCATACCAATTGGATGTACTTTTTGACCCACGAGTTTACCTCCTTATTTTTTTCTGACACAACTACAGTTACGTGAGTTGTGCGTTTGTTGATTGGTGAAGCTGAACCTTTCGCACGTGGACGGAAACGTTTCATTGTTGGTCCTTCGTTTGCGAATGTTTCAGATACTACCAGTTAGCTTTTTCCAAAACCAAAGTTGTTTTCTGCGTTAGCGATAGCAGAGTTAAGAGTTTTTCAACAATGCGTGCTGCTTTTGTTTGGAGTGAATTTCAAGATTGCGATTGCATCAGCAACGTTCTTACCACGGATAAGATCAAGAACAAGACGTGTTTTTACGAGGTGAAACACGCACCGTACGAGCCATTGCTTTAGCTGAAGTAATTTCTGCCATTGTGTCCTCCTCCCTATTAACGACGTGTTTTTCTTATCGTCAGCTGCGTGACCTTTTGTAAGTACGAGTTGGTGCAAAATTCACCAAGTTTGTGACCTACCATGTCTTCTTGGATGTAAACAGGAACGTGTTTACGTCCATCATAAACTGCGATAGTGTATCCGATGAAACTTGGGAAAATCGTTGAACGACGTGACCAAGTTTTAATTACTTTTTTCTTTTCGTCATTTGCTTGAGCTTCAACTTTTTTCATCAAATGCTCATCGACGAAAGGTCCTTTTTTAAGACTACGTCCCATTTTGTAGTTTTCTCCTTTAAATTGAATGTACCACAGCGGCTTGCACTAAGAAGTGCTACCGAGTTGGCGGATGTTATGTGCTAAGCGACTAAATTATTTTTCGTTACGACGACGAACGATAAGTTTGTCAGATTTAGCTTTCTTGTTACGAGTTTTAAGACCAAGCGCAGGTTTACCCCATGGAGTAGATGGCGCTTTACGTCCAACTGGTGCTTTACCTTCACCACCACCGTGTGGGTGATCGTTAGGGTTCATTACAGAACCACGAACTGTTGGGCGAATACCTTTCCAGCGATTACGGCCGGCTTTACCAAGGTTGATAAGTGATTGTTGTTCGTTACCTACAGTACCGATAGTTGCACGACATGTACCAAGAACCATACGAACTTCGCCTGATTGAAGACGAACAAGTACGTATTTACCTTCTTGACCCAAAACTTGAGCAGAAGCACCAGCGGCACGGATAAGTTCAGCACCTTTACCTGGTTGAAGCTCAATGTTGTGGATAACTGTACCAACTGGGATGTTTGCAAGTGGAAGAGCGTTACCAATCTTGATATCCGCATCTGGACCTGAAACGATACGTTGACCTACTTCAAGACCTTTAGGTGCGATGATGTAAGCTTTAACCCCGTCAGTGTAGTGTACAAGAGCGATGTTTGCAGTACGGTTTGGATCATACTCAATTGTTTTAACAACTGCTTCAACGCCATCTTTGTTACGTTTGAAGTCAATCAAACGGTAGTGACGTTTGTGTCCGCCACCTTGGTGACGTACAGTGATACGACCGTTGTTGTTACGACCAGCTTTTGTTCTTAAGAGAAACAAGCAATGATTTTTCAGGAGTGCTTGTAGTGATTTCTGCGAAATCCAAAGAAGTCATGTTACGACGGCCATTTGTCGTTGGTTTATAAACCTTTAATACCCACGTTAATTTCTCCTTTGATTATTCAGCTTCAGCTGCAAACAACTCGATTGCTTTTAGAATCAGCTGTAAGAGTGATGATAGCTTTTTTTAGTTTTTTTGAAGTGAAACCAGTGTAACGTCCAACACGTTTTTGTTTTTGGTTTAACAGTTACAGTGTTCACGCTAGCAACTTTAACACCTTCAAATGCAGCTTCAACTGCTTGTTTGATCAAGAGTTTGTGTCACGTGTATCAACTTCGAAAGTGTATTTTCCTGCTTCAAGAGCAATCATAGATTTCTCAGTGATAACAGGTTTTTGATTACGTCACACAAATTCATTATGCAAGAACCTCCTCGATTGATGAGATAGCTTTTTTAGTAACAAGAAGTTTATCTGCGTTTACGATGTCAAGTACACTTTGCAGTTGCAGGAGTTGCAACAGTTACGTTTGCAAGGTTACGTGCTGAAAGTTCAGCGAAATTTGTTTCCTTCTTCAACGATAACAAGTACTTTAGAATCGATGCTAAGAGCTGAAAGAACGTTTGCGAATTCAGCAGTTTTTGGAGCTGCAAATGAAAGAGCTTCAACTGCTACAAATTTATCTTCTGCAACTTTAGCTGAGTAAACAGATTTCAATGCAAGGCGACGAACTTTTTGTGGAAGTTTGTATCCGTATGAACGTGGAGTTGGTCCGAAGACAACACCACCACCACGCCATTGTGGTGAGCGGATAGAACCTTGACGAGCACGTCCAGTTCCTTTTTGACGCCATGGTTTACGTCCACCACCTGATACTGCTGAACGGTTTTTAACCGCGTGAGTACCTTGGCGAAGGCTAGCACGTTGGCTGATTACGACATCAAATACTACTGATTCGTTTGGTTCGATACCGAAGATAGCGTCGTTAAGTTCAACTGTGCTAACTTCTTTACCAGTTTGGTCAAATAGTTTTACGTTTGCCATTTTTAACTGATTTCTCCTTTCTTATTATTTAGCAGCTTTAACTGCTGATTTGATAGTGATAAGAGATTTCTTAGCACCTGGTACGTTACCTTTGATAAGGATAACGTTTTTTTCTCTGGGATAACTTGTACAACTTCAAGGTTTTGAATTGTCACACGGTTGCCACCCATACGTCCTGCCAAGTGTTTGTTTTTGAAAACACGGTTAGGCGCAACAGGTCCCATTGAACCTGGACGACGGTGGTAACGAGAACCGTGAGCCATAGGTCCGCGTGATTGACCGTGGCGTTTGATAACACCTGGAAACCTTTACCTTTTGAAGTACCAGTTACGTCAACAACATCTCCAGCTTCGAATGTGTCAACAGTGATTTCTGATCCAACTTCCAAGCCTTCAATGTTTTTGAATTCACGAATGAAGCGCTTAGGAGCTGTGTTAGCTGCTACGTGGCCTTTTGGCAGGTTTGTTGCTCAATACTTCGCGTTTGTCGTCAAAACCAACTTGAACTGCTTCGTAACCGTCTGTTTCAACAGTCTTAACTTGAAGCACAACGTTTGGAGTAGCTTCGATGACAGTAACAGGGATAAATTCACCTGCTTCAGTGAAGATTTGAGTCATTCCCACTTTTTTCCCTAAGATTCCTTTTTGTCATGAGAAAATATTTCCTTTTACTTTATTGTTTTTTTCAAAAAGTTTTTATGAGCGTTTTTTTATGCTCAAAAAAAGTTTTTTTAACGAGCGTTTTTTTATGCTCAATGAATCAAGCTTTTAAATTAAAGTTTGATTTCTACGTTCACACCACTTGGAAGATCAAGTTTCATCAAAGCGTCAACTGTTTTTTTGAGTTGGGTTGATGATGTCGATAAGACGTTTGTGTGTACGCATTTCAAAATTGTTCGCGAGAATCTTTATATTTGTGAGTCGCACGAATAATTGTGTAGAGACTACGTTCAGTTGGAAGTGGAACTGGCCCAGCAACTGTCGCACCCTAGTGCGAGTTGCAGTTTCTACGATTTTTTTCAGCCGCTGTATCAAGCGTACGGTGTTCGTAAGCTTTCAAACGGATACGAATTTTTGTTTGCCATTTTTTTCTCCTCTTTCGTCTATTTAAGATAATAGGCTAGCTCCTCAAGAAAACCAACACGGATTGCGTGGCAGTGCAACCAGGCGTGTCGCAACCTCTTGTATCATAGCTAAGCGCTGTATTTACAGCACCATAATATAATAACAAAAGATCCTACTCATTGCAAGGGATTTTTTTAAAGTTTTTTTCCTTTTTCTTTATTTTCTTTTTTGAGTAAACAAAAAAATCCATCTTCGATGGATTTTTTATCAACTTTCTTGAGTGTAGTCGTACCCCATGTGTTCATAGGCTTTAACCGTTGCAACACGACCTGTTCGTGTACGCATAATAAATCCCTTTTGAATTAGATAGGGTTCATACATATCTTCTACCGTTTCTCGCTCTTCAGCAATATTAACTGACAAGGTACCTAGACCAACTGGTCCCCCACCATACATTTCAATCATGGTGCGGAGAATTTTTTGGTCGACATAATCTAGTCCTTCATGGTCCACATCCAACATAGTCAACGCCTTGTCTGCAATCTTATCATCAATGATGCCATCACCCATAATTTGTGCATAGTCTCTCACGCGCTTAAGTAGGCGGTTAGCAATACGAGGCGTCCCACGGCTACGACGTGCTAGCTCTAGAGCAGCTTCAGGTGTTATAGTCATGTCAAAGATTTCTGAAGTACGTTCAATAATTTCCTTCAAATCTGGTAGCTCATAATATTCCATATGACCATTAATCCCAAAGCGAGCCCTCAATGGATTTGACAACATACCTGCTCGAGTAGTTGCACCTACTAATGTGAAAGGTGGTAACTCTAGATGGACACTACGACTTGTTTCGCCCGCACCAATCATGATATCGATGTAGTAATCTTCCATAGCACTATAAAGAACTTCTTCCACTGCCATTGGCATCCGGTGAATCTCATCAATAAATAAGATATCACCTGGCTCCAAGTCATTGAGTATAGCAACTAAATCACCAGCCTTTTCAATTGCTGGCCCAGACGTCTGCTTTAAATTGACGCCCATCTCATTAGCTATCACAAAAGCCATAGTTGTTTTCCCCAAACCTGGAGGACCAAACAAAAGAGTATGATCTAGGGCTTCATCACGAAGTTTAGCTGCCTCTATAAAAATCTTTAATTGGTCTTTAACCTTATCTTGACCAATGTATTCCTTAAAGTACTGTGGACGAAGGGTACGCTCAACATACTCTTCATCTCCTAGTAAATCATTATCTAATATTCTTGCCATAGGCTTATTTTAGCACAAAACAAAAAATGCAGTCAAAATTTGTCCATAAAAAAGAAGACAAGACTTGTCTTCTCTCTTAATTATTTCTTACCACCCTTAACTGGTGCCTTATCAGCTTTCTCTATAGCTTCTTTAATTGTCTTAGTATAGAGTTTAGCGCCACGGTTAATTGAGTCGCTATCAGATCCAAAGTGAACCCCATCTGTACCATTCCAGATAGAAATATTTTCTTTAGCCACTTGATACCAGTCAGCAACTGTCACAAAGTCATATTTCTCCGCCATCTCTAACTCATACTTACGTAACTGAAGCAAAGATTGAGCCTCGTTACCAGATTTACTTCCATTATATGGTGTTACAAAGATAATATGGTGACCCTTAGGTAAATTCTTGATGATTTTATTAATAACGCCTTTATAGTCGTCAATCTCATTAACACCACCAGCAATGACAACATCCTTAGCAAGAGCATTACTATCCGCGTAATCTTTAAGCAAATCGTTGATTGTTGATAGGTTACGACTGACTACTGCATCTATAGCGACATTATCAATACTTGATTCCAGCTGATCTTTTGATCTAAGAGCTACGGAGTCCCCTAAAACTGTCACTCCCTTATTCACACCAAATGAAGTAGCCTGACTGTTCTCCGCATTTGTACGAGTTAATTTCATTTTAGTCTGAGCTTGCGACAACCCATTAGCTTCTAAATCTTTCTCAAAGTTCCCTACAGCCGGCGCAAAGAGAGAAATAAGCACTGTAATTAAGGTAAGACCACTAAATACATAAAGCACAATATGTCGGTACGGCGTCAAGTCTAAGTCTATTCCAAAGAGACTGGCCTTTCTTCCTGCAATAAATGGCTCTATTATATAGTAGGAAAGTGTCGCAAAAACAATTGACAGAATCGTTGTCAGAATGACTGCAATAACATTATTGGTCAATTGACTAAAGATAATATATAGTGGCCAGTGAAAAAGATAGACACTATAGCTGATTTCTGCCAGATAACTAATAAGAGCAGGCTCTGATTTTCCAGGCAATTTCTCATGGAGGACACGGGCAGAGTAAATCATAACAGCCGTGAACAAACTAGCCAAAACAAAACCAAATAGGTAGGTGATGCGTTCCTCAAAATGAAGGACTAAGCCCAACAATACGAGCAAGGCAAAACTTCCTGCCATATAAAGGACTGTCTTTTTCAGAGTCCAAAGACGTATATTTTTCTTGAACCTAGCGGTCGTTTCATACACACCTGAAAGTGTCGCAAAGAGCGAGCCTAGGAAGAATGGATAGGCATGCGTAATTGATGAGAAATATAAGCGAGAAAAACTATCAACAAAGAAAGCACTAATAAACATTGATAGGAAGCTCACCATAAAGCAAGCAAGAGATACCATAAAGACTAGGCCTCTAAATTGATTTTGATGTTTGACACGCTTAGCTAGGAACCAAAGCAAGGCACCCCAAAGAATATAATAGTGAACCTCAATAGCCAGACTCCATGTATGGAGGTAAATATGCTGGTTAAACTGGTTCTCGTAATTTCCTCCAGTCAGAATCTCATAATAGTTAGTTACAAAACCGATAACAGAGGTAATTTGACGTCCAATACCTGCAATAAAATCATTTCGAACCAAGAGTGCCAAAGGGGTACAGATAAGCACCATCAACACAAGTGGCGGTACTATCCGGTAGAAGCGTCGTCGCATAAAACCAAGGTAATCAATGCGATGCGTCCGAGATACCTCATCAATCAAAAGTGCTGTAATCAAATACCCTGAGAAGGTAAAGAAGACATCAACACCGATGAAGCCCCCAGGAAGAATACTTGGGAAGAAATGATAGATCAGAACCAAAAATAGTCCTGTCACACGAATATAAGAAAACCAGTTAATTCTCATCCTTTAAAAATCCCCTGTTTAAATTTTCCTTTGTAGGTAACCTTATTTTCAGTAGTCAATTTTCCTTGGCCATCGGCTTGGCCAGACTTGAACTCACCTTGATAAATCCAACCCTCATGAGATTTGAAGGTTCCTTGACCATTAAAGGAACCATTCTTAAATTCTCCTGTGTAGGTATCACCATTGTCATAGGTCAAAGTTCCTTGACCATTCAAACGGTGGTTCTGCATCTGACCTTTATAGGTAATCTTAGTCCCATCAATCTTGATAGAATGTTGCGTTTTTATAGTCACCAAAAACAAGGACAGGGCACATAAAATAATAACCCCTACTGTGATACGCTCAAATTGATTTCGGTCAATATCAATATTTTTAAAATCAAAATCCTTTAGTTGTTTAAAATTCATTGTCTATCCTTAATCCACTGTAACCAGTCTCGACAACCTGCAGTTACCAATTTATATGTTTCTTCAAAGTCACCTGTGTACCATGGGTCCGGCACTCCACCAGGTCTGAAAAGCTTGATTTTATCGTCATAATGCCCTGCAGATATCTGTAGAAGATCCTCAACATTTGACTCATCCATTCCCACAACTAGATCAAAGAACTCAAAATCAGCCTGACTAATCTGCTGTGAGCCCTTGGAAGAGTCAAAAGAAATAGCATATTTCCTTAAAATCTTTTGGGTACCTTTGATGAACTGGATTTCATGCTCCCATGAAGATGTCGCACGACTTTCGATATGCAAAGACTCTCCTTGGTCCAGCTCTTTCATCACAAATTCTGCCATTGGGCTACGACAAATATTCCCCAGACAAACAAATACAATCTTCTTCATTATTCACCTCTTGCCCAAAGCTATTAAGAGATATGCTCACTTATTTTCTTTGTCAAAATTACGAACACACTTTTAAATCATGAAAGTAGGTTCTCATTAATTTTCATTTAATCAATCCATATTATACCGAAAAACTAATCAAATAGAAAGGTTTCTTTCCTAATCATATCGAAAAATTAGTAACCTTTTTTAATAGTTGCAACATTCATATTAATCCATAAGTTTATAGGGTGAGAAAAGAGAACCTAGTTTTCCTAGATTCTCCTTTTTGTTGGCTTTTTAGATATTTGACCAAACACTTTCAAGAATGTTTGTTTGTTCACGTCCTGGTCCTACAGAGAAAGTAGAGATACGTACACCTACCAATTCACCAACACGACGAACATAATTACGAGCATTTTCAGGAAGCTCATCTAAACTACGGCAACCTGTGATGTCTTCTTCCCAACCTGGCAATTCTTCATAGATTGGTTTACAGCGTTTCAATTGCTCAAGACTAGCTGGGTAGTAATCAATACGCTCACCATCAAGATCATAAGCTACACAAATTTTTTTACAGTGTCAAGACCTGAGAGAACATCGATACAGTTCAAGCTGAGGTTTGTGATACCTGATACACGACGGCTATGGCGCATCACCACTGAGTCAAACCATCCCTACACGACGTGGACGTCCAGTTGTTGTTCCATATTCATGACCAACTTCACGGATGCGTTCACCCACTTCATCAAATAACTCAGTTGGGAAAGGACCATCACCAACACGACTCGTATAGGCCTTACATACACCAACGACCTTGTTGATTTTAGATGGACCAACACCTGAACCGATTGTAACACCACCCGCAACTGGGTTTGATGACGTTACAAATGGGTAAGTACCTTTGGTCAATATCAAGCATAACCCCTTGAGCTCCTTCAAAGAGGACACGTTTGCCTGCATCAAGAGCGTCGTTCAAGATTACAGATGTATCTGTGACATATTGCTTTAATTTGTTGTCCATAAGCATAGTACTCTTCAAAAATCTCTTCGAATGATAATTCTTCAGATTCATACATCTTACTGAAAAGACGGTTTTTCTCAGCTAAGTTTGTTTTCAAACGATCAGCAAAGATTTCTTTTGTCCAAAAAGGTCTGCAATACGGATACCTACACGCGCAGCCTTATCCATATAGGCAGGACCAATACCTTTGTTAGTTGTACCAATCTTATTATCACCTTTAGCAGCTTCTTGCAGTTGATCAAGTTTAATATGGTACGGCAAGATAACGTGCGCACGGTCAGAAATACGAAGGCTCTTCTGTTGACACACCTTCGGCATGAAGATATTCCAACTCTTTGACAAGTGATTTAGGATTGACCACTACACCGTTCCCGATAACAGAGATTTTCTCTGGGAAGAAAATACCTGATGGAATCAAGTGCAATTTAAATTTCTTACCATCGATAACAATCGTGTGACCTGCATTGTCTCCACCTTGATAACGTGCGATCACTTCGGCATCTTGACTTAGGAAATCTGTAATTTTCCCTTTACCTTCATCACCCCACTGGGTACCCACAACAACTACTGATGTCATATTATTTTGATAACGGACAGCTCCACCTTTACGAGGCTGTCCCCACCTTTCTTGAAAAACTTCACGGTGGGAATTTCACCCACAAGTTTCGCGTTACAGTTTATTATAGCAGAAAAAAGGCTATTTGTTCAACGTTGAAAGCGCTTCTTACGAAATATTCTGACAGTTATGTCTCGGTTTGCGACTGGTTGCTTACTGTGTATTTTATGTAAAACTACCAGCTATTTTATGACTAAATAATTCTACTAGCTATTTAACCTGCTTCATATAATGATTTAACTGCCTTTGATTCTTTAAAAATAATTGTCTTGTCAGAATAATTTTTAACAACTACATTATATTGCTCGACATATTTTTTAGAACGTCCGTCTAATAAAATCCATTTCACAAATGCAAAATCAAATTTTTCATTACAGTCTTCTGCCATGCTAGGACGTGTCTTTCCCCTATATGTTAAATAGCGCCTAAATGCCCGATAGAGACAATTAACTCTGTTAAAGTTGAAATAGACAATACAGTCAGCTTCCCTCATGCGTTCTTCATAAAGACAGGCCGAGTAATTCCCTTCAATAATCCAATCACGTTGTAGCATAAATGTTGATATATCGTCAGTCATTTCATCAACTGTTCGCTCTTGCCAATTTGATGTGAAATGAATTTTATCTAAATGAAGAACCTCACAATTGTAGTGTTGACCTAAAAAGTTTGCCAAAGTAGACTTTCCAGAGCCGCTATAGCCAATGATTGCAATTTTCAATACAGGTCTCCTTTTTCAATTCTGTTTCCTGACTAATATCATAACACAAAGCATATATCTTAGAAGGAATTATCATTTGGAACAACTCTCGTTTGGACAAACAAGCACGTAAAGTTCTGTTTAAAGTGAGTTCTTTCTTAGAAAAATAAAAAAAGAGACCTACAATCAAGTCTCTTTTCGATATTAAGCTGCCCCCTACATGGATTTGGAAAGAACTTTTTCATATTGAGAAATAATACAAAAATATTGAAATATAGTGATTTTAGGGAAATACTTTTAGGTATTTTCAATGTCAGGATTTAAAAAAATGGGGCAAAAAGTGGGGCAAAAACAAATTAACGAAAAAAACATATCGAGTTCTGCATCAAGTAAATGATAATATTGCTAAGATATATAGTGCAACATTTACTGAACTCATCCTCTAGAGCTCACTAGCAGTTCTGTAAGCTAAACATGTCGTGGTCGGTGATTGATATCATATAAAGCCTTGGTTCCCAAAAGCTTTTTTTATGTTATAAACTCATTAAAAAGAACCCCCAGTTAGATTTGGAATATTTTTTTATTCTGTGTCATATAAAAAAATAAATAAAATGAATGGCTATAGCTAGAGCTAAAAATGGTTGTTATACTCACTACTATTATAGGATTAGAAGCAAAAGATTAAAGAGAGAATCAAGGCAGCCAGATAGAGTGTCGCTTGGACACAGTAGTAACTTTTTCGAATAGCGAAGATAGTGTTTTGTTATAGGGTCCATTTACTAGGACAGCAGCTTGAAAGAGGCCAAGTCCGATATAAGAGAAGCTGGTTGCAAAGAGACGATTAGCTTCAGGATTCAGAAGAAAACTCATCGAAACAGTCATCATAATAAGTCCAATGAAAATAGGATAGTGACTGTAAATTAGAAATAGTCCCTTTTGATTAGATTTTTCATCAATAGCATGGTCGAAATTGACCAAAAATAAAAACAAGAACAGAGAAAGCATAATAATGAAATAAAGAACCGAATAAATCGAGAAATTCTCGATTGTAAAGAAGTTAACTAGCTCCATAATCATCTCTCCAAACGTAATAATGACAAGAAGGGAGATGCGCTCGATTAAATGGGGGAGATTTACCTGGTAATGCTCATCTTTATTAAGCAAGATAATTGGCATAGTAAATATTAGCAGAATACTAGCAAATAAGATATAGACTCTAACGTAAATAGGAAGAAGAGCTGCTAGATAGACTCCTAAACTTCCTAGACCTGTTATCCATAGAAAACCTTTGATACTTTCCCGATTAACATCATCGGTTGATTTTCTAAAAAACTCAACCAAATATTGAAAAAATAAGGTAAGGGTTAATGTACCAATAGCCCAACAGAGATAATGAAAATATTGTTGCCAATCAGGTCCCATCATATTGGCTATAAAGAGTAAAAGTCCCATTTTGATAAACATGATTACTATGTTAAATAAAGAGTTCTTTCCATAGCGATTGGTATAAATCGGTTTGAATCATCCAGGAATCGATGAGAAACCAAAGACAGCAATGAAAAAAATCAAGGAAAGAATTCCAAGTCAAAAATACCGTTATGAAGATGGTCAATTAAAGTAGTTACTTTTTGAAATTGCAAAAAACAAAAAAACTAGGTCATAAAAAAAGTTCTGAAAAATTCTACACGTTTATGTTTAATAAGAGTTGTCATCTTAAGTCCTTTTCTATTCTAGAAGTACAATTTATTATAACAGAAAAATGGTAATGAGAAAAAGGAGATGCTTAAATAACTTCATGTGACGCGAATTGTCAAAAACCTTGGAGCACATTTACCTCATGTACCAACTCACAGGCAGAGTGTTTGATGATTGATAATGAAGAATAAGATTTTATAATAGAAAAAGCGAGGATATCCTCGCTTTTTTTATTTAATCTAATAGCTCCTTATTTTCAATTAAGAGCTCTAGTGGAGATTTATCTCTTGCTTCAATAAAACCAGGTTCATATTGGGTATGAAGTGTTCTTTTCTGAGAAGTTGGATCAATATACAACTCTTTTCCATCTTCTGTGTATAGTTGGTTGCCTCTTGTTAGGTAAAGTAAATCCTCTAAGTACTGTCCATCAGTATGTAGGAAAATGCTCGATGTATTTGACAGCTTTTTAAGATTTCACTTACTTTTATCAGAGTATTCATTAGATTCAAGAACACTCTTTTCTAACTCAATCTCTTTACTCGTTCCAAAGAGTTGGGTTGAGTTGCATTAAAATATTCTGCTATCTTATCCAAATTTGCAAAGGTAGGATAGCTTTTTTGTTTTTCGTAATCAGAGATGGACTGTTTACCGATTCCTAATTACCTCAGTCTCTTCAGTCTGTTAATTTTTTTTCGAAAATTTCTCTTTAATACTAGCTTTCAATTTATCAAATTTTTCACGACGAGCTTCTTTTTTATCCGCAATTAAGCGAGCTTTAGCTTGATGCTCTAAATCTTCTTGAATTTTGAGAGCTGACTCTATCTCTGCCGCAACAGTAGCGACATCCCATCTAGCAATGTCAACCTGATACTTTTCAAAAATAGCATTTAAAACAGATTCATCATTTTCTTGTACAAGTGCAATAATAGCTACTTCGCCATTAGTCAACTTTTTACTAACGGTTGTAATTAATGCCGAATTGATCAATTCTTTGTCTGAACCAACGGAGGCGCCAATTGCTCCACCAGTAGCAAAACCAAAGAGAACACCTAGTGGTCCACCTAAAATTCCGATTAAACTACCAATTAATCCGCCTTCGAAATAATCATCTCCTAGGGAATTCATCAAATCAAAGCTATCTTTGACGTTAACAACACCATTTTCAGCTTTTACAATTGAAGCCTGAGCTAATTTTGTATTTTCAGTTTGAACAAACTGTTTTAATTCTGAAAAGGCCTGAAAAGGCTTCACTTTCAATATGAAAAAAATTGAGACAACAACATTTTTCCATGGGCTTACACTCCTTTATTACTTTTATAGAGATAGAATAAAAATCTCCTATATTTAGTAGTACAAAACTACTGCTACACAAGGTGAATTATAGCATACAATAATCTTTTATGTAATATACAATATATTACAAAAAGATTAAAGTTTTTATTACAAAACTTATATTCTATAAATTAGACAACTTTTAAAATTTTTGATTAAAAAAAGAAAGATTTAGATAGAGCTGTTGGTAGACTTAGGAAATTTTAAGAACATGCATTAGTTAAATTAAATGGTTCTTTTTCAATTAAGTTTTTAACTTCTATCTGGTAAGTAAAAGGAAAAATAATACCCGTGGTGCTAGTTAAACTCAAAATACAAGAAAAGCCTAAAAGGACTATACTGTAAGTGACAAAACAAAACAGGAGGATAGTCCAAATGAGCCACTTACATTAGTCCTGTGAAATACAGAACTAAATCCTTCACTTAAATTACTTGTCTAACTTTTTTTGGGGTCAGTACAAACAGTGCTTTTTTTGTTGAAATCGCAAAGAATCTAAGCTTTCTTTTTGCAGATAACATTCGCTCTTTTATTTTCGGTATGATTGAGTCGATGCCCCGTTCTCGACCGGTTATTATTGCAACTTATCGAATGCTAGAGCACTATGCCATCACTTTTTGGAAGAATACTTGGAGCAATTCTACGCAGAATGGAATGCGAAAAAGTGATAATTAAAGAGACGAAAAAGCTGAGAATATGATTTCCCAGCTTTTTTGAATGCGATAGAAATAGCAACTAGACTATTTACGAAAGGCCTCAATAATGTAGGTGAAGCCAGTAACTAAAAATGAAAAGGCAATGACATAAACGACAAAGACACCTGTAGCCACTGGATTGAACAGAATCACTAGACCTAGTAAAAATTCAAGCAAGGCTACCCACGTGATATTGCTACCAATAATAGGGAAAATCAATCCTAGACGATTGCCTTTAAAGAAAGCAATAATGGCTTCTACAATTAACCAAATTCCTACAATGGTCGGAATGACGACCGGCAGGGTCACAAAGCCATAAGCAACGAGGTAAAGAGCTAAGAGAAGACTAACAAACCCTTGGAAAAGATAAACAGGTGAGCGAAGCTCTTTTGGTGCAGAGAAATAGCCTAAAATAGCTGCTATAGAAGAAACCAGTAAACCAAATGAAATCCACCAGCTGTAAGCAACAAGATTAGCTACTGGGTTTGTAAATAGGAAAAGTCCTAAAAGGACAAAAACAACTCCTGCAAGGAATAGCAGTAAACGATTAGAAAAATTTCATTTCAATACCCCTCTATATAGTATAGTTTTGCTAATAAAACTATTGTACTTATTTTTTTTATAGAAAATGTCAATAAAATAAATAAACAATTTGGAAGTTTCAGTCTGACTTTACAAAAAAAGAAAAAGGAGTTTTCACTCCTTTTTCACAGATTGAAGACAAAGTCCTTATAAAAAGTGTCTTCTAAAGATTTTTAACTTCAATCTGAAGCGAGGTTATCCTCGCTTTTTTTCTATTTATCAAACAATTCCTTATTTTTCAATTAAGAGTTCTAGTGGAGATTTATCCCTTGCTTCAATAAAACCAGGTTCATATTGGGTTATGAAAGTGTTCTTTTTCTGAGAAGTTGGATCAATATACAACTCATCTCCATCTTCTGTGTATAGTTGGTTGCCTCTTGTTAGGTAAAGTAAATCCTCTAAGTACTGTCCATCAGTTTCTAGAAAATGTTCGATGTATTTGACAGCTTTTAAAATCTCACTTACTTTATCAGAGTATTCATTCGATTCAAGAACACTCTTTTCTAACTCAATCTCTTTACTAGTTCCAAATAGTTGGGTTGAGTTGCATTAAAATATTCTGCTATCTTATCCAAATTTGCAAAGGTAGGATAGCTTTTTTTGTTTTTTTCGTAATCAGAGATGGACTGTTTACCGATTCCTAAATCTTCAGCTAGTTGAGTTTGACTTACTCCTTTTTTTCTATGCGTAGTCGTGCCAAATTGGGTCCAAAATTTTTGAATAATAAAGGTCATGAGAAACTCCTATTTTTATATTTTTAAACTTATTTTATCACCTATAAACTTACAAATCAAGTTTTTAGTTGACTATCTAAAATATTTTTTATAAAAATATATTTATAACTTATAAAATAAGTTATAAATAATACAAAATAGTTCATAAGTTTAGGATAGGTGAGTGAGGAGGAAGTTGAGGACGAGACTATGACTTATGACTATTCGAAGCCTTGGAGCTAGAAATTGTGTGGACAAGGGCAAGGGACGAGCCTGACGGGAAGTCAGGCGAAGTCCTGCAGACTGCCGTCCAGACAATTTCTAGCCAAGCAAAAGCTGGCTATTCTAACAGCCAGCAAAAAGGGTACACTTAGGGACAACGCCCAAAGAACGACGGAACGAGCAAACGTTGATTTGACGGTGTTTCTGAGACCTAAAAAATCTAAAAAGAAGGGGGACAATTTTGTTGGTTTCTATACAAGATTTAAGAAGCATTCAAGAACGATGTGATGTAGGAGAATTAGTACAGCGGTTAGATGTCAGTATTGATAGATTAACGGTTATCTGGGATACAGACACTGGTTCCCTAAGACGAATTTTCAAAAATCTGAAACAGGCAATAAGTACAAGAGTTGATTCATTTGAAATACATGATAACGTTCGAGATGATGTCTTTACTTTTAACTAAATATTTTAATGAGTATGATTCGATCAATATTATATTTTTCCAATTATCCACTTATGGAGGTGAACAATTGATTCGAATTGATTTCAATCCTAATACTTTAAAAGAATTTGATGGAATGAAAGTATGGAGACAATTAATGTACTTTGCTAGATTGAATTCATTGACGGTACGTTTGTCTCGTTTTGATTTGGCATTTGACATTTTCAACAGGCCTGAAATCGTTAATTTGCAACATATTAAAGGTGGTGTTACCCATAAGGTCTTCTATGGTCGAGGGGGCGAATTAGAGACGAAATATTGGGGTTCTAGCGGTAGTAATGTACAAGTTAGGTTATATGATAAGAATAAAGAAATCATTGCTCACAAGCGCGAAGAGAAGCTAGATTTGGCTGTAAATCCGTTTTGGTGGAGACTGGAGTTCCAACTCAGAACCAAAGCGATTGGTGAGGAGATGGTCCAAGATATTATGAATCGACTTGATAATTTCGGATTTTATAAGCTAGAACATATTCGAGTGGAGCAAAGAGCATTTACAATTATCTTTCTCAACAATCCTGAACTGTTATCATTGGCTTTTTCCAAATTTAAAAATCAGACAGCATCAAAAAGAAAAACAAGAGTCCGCAAACTATTGAGAGAAGAAACGAACCAATTTGCGGAAGAATTAAAAGAAGTATTAATACAGAATCTCCCTAAATTAAATGCAGAATTACAACTACTTGTAGGCGAGTTTCTGAATTTAGAAAAATAAATAAGGAGGATAACTATGGATCATAATTTAATTAGTAACAAAGAATTAATTGAAATGGGCTATCGCCCTCATACAGCGAATGATATCATTCATCAGGCAAGAGAATTACTTGTATCACGAGGCTATACATTTTATAATCGCAAACGTTTGATGGTTGTTCCAAAAAGTGTTGTAAATGAGATTCTAGGAACAGAGGTGGCGTAATATGGCAAGTGTTCGTTATCGAAAGCGAGGAGATAGTAACTTTATGGACCTATGAAATTCGTAACGAAGGAAAAACTGTTGCTCATAATAGCGGTTTTAAAACAAAAAAACTTGCAGAGTCAGAAGCTGAACCGATTCTGCAAGAACTTCGTTTAGGGAAAAGAATTTCTAGAGATATTTCTCTTGTAGATCTATATCAAGAATGGCTTGAACTAAAAATTCTACCGAGTAGTAGGTCGGAAGAGACAAAGAAAAAATATCTTCTCCGTAAAAACACAATTGAAAGATTATTTGAAATAAAAAAAGTCACTCAATTGATATGATACCTCTTAAGTAGACAAGGTAAATACCTAAAATCTACTTAAGAGGTATTTTTTTATGTCTCAGAAGAGAAAGATTCACCCCATACGAGAAAAGAACAAGCTTGTCTCGATTATATTAATGGTAATCGTTCTAGATCTGAGATATGTAACTGTCTCCATATTTCCACAAGGACGATTCAAGATTGGGCTGCCATCTATAAATATGGGTTTTTTAGGATTCACAAAGAAAACAAAAACCGTTCCTATTCAAAAAGAATTTAAAATGGAACTTGTAGAAAAATGTATTAGTGGTGAGGCTTCATCTATTGATTTAGGTCATCAGTATGATATTTCTTCAGGACTTTTAAGAAAGTGGATTAGGATGTATAATGCCAATATAGAACTTAGGATTACAATCCAAAACAGGAGGTCTATATGGCAAAAGCAAGACGTAAAACCACTATTGATGAACGCAAAGAGATTGTCAACTATTGTATTGAACATAATCGCAATTATAAGGAAACAGCATCACTTTATGATGTTTTCTATAGCCAAGTGTATTCGTGGGTGAAAAAGTATGATAGTGATGGTGAAGAAGGTTTAGTTGACAAAAGGGTCATCACAAACTAGATGATGAGGGTTGATGAATTAGAACGTTTACGAAGAGAAAAATGTGCGCTTAAAAATGTCAGTTAGAAGAAAAAGGATATGACTGTTGAACTCTTAAAAAGTGAAAGAATTCGGAAGGATGTGAGGCTAGGCAAACAGCGCCACGAATCAAAATACTTAGCGATCGAAGACTTCAACACCAACAAAGGGTGGAGCATTAGCTGGATGTGTCATCAGCTCGGCATTACGAGGTCTGCATTTTATAAATGGAAACATAGAATAGTTCCAGAACAAGAACAATTAAACAGCGAAATTGCGGAATTAATTAAAGAATATGACGAACGTTTTTCACACATCTTGGGATACCGAAGAATGACCGATTGGATCAATCATTTCAATCATACGAATTACTCAAGAAAGAGAATTCACCGAATTATGAAAGTACTCGATATCCACGCTTTTATCCGTAAGAAAAGGAAAAAATACAAGACTGCCAAGCCTAAAGAAACTGCAGAAAATAAGTTGGCAAGAAACTTCTATACAACTGCTCCGAACAAAAAATGGGTAACAGATGTTACAGAGTTTAAGATTCCTAACTCTCATAAGAAACTCTATCTTAGTGTCATACTTGATTTATATGACCGCTATCCTATTGCTTTTGTCATAAGTGGTCGAAATGACAATCGGCTGGTCTTCAAAACATTTGACAAAGCCATTGAAAAAAATCCCGCAGCGAAGCCTATATTTCACAGCGATAGAGGGTTTCAATATACCAATAAGAACTTTCAAAAAGCTGAAAGATACTGATATGATTCAATCCATGTCAAGAGTGGGCCATTGTATTGATAACGGACCAATAGAAGGTTTTTGGGGAATTATAAAATCGGAAATGTATCAGATGTATGAGATTTCAGATGAGGCCTCCCTCCGATATGCCATCAAAGACTATATCCGATTTTACTGTCAAGAGCGTCCACAAAGTAGGTATGACTGTAAAACGCCTTTGGCAGTAAGAAACGCTGCCTTATCATCAGAACATCCTTTGTCATACCCAATCGCTAAGAATAACAAAATTGAAAAGTACAAGTCTAAGTGGTTTGCATAAAAAAATCAGCCGTACATTTATTTGTACGACTGACCTTCAAAACAGACACTTTTTAGATATTTAACCTGTCTGCTATGTAGGGGGTACATATCAAATTCGCGAGTGAATACCAAAGAATTATGAATAAGTATGGAC